>BS_KBA_SWE02_21mDRAFT_10000364_pt1 | contig 16661 bp, 16 predicted proteins | sample BalSeasSWE02_21m_FD_9196 | JGI IMG/M metagenome (IMG submission 9196)
CCGACAATGCCCCACACCAATGTCATGATAGTGAATTGCCGAACGACGGTGTCGTTATACGTATTGGATTTGTCCATGCGAAGAGCCCTGTGCTGGGGATTACCGACTAACCGGAAATCCGGTCAAATCTTTCCTCCGAGGGCATATAAATCCCCCGCCGATTGTATTCAAGCCGAGTATTCATGCTAGTGAAGGCCTGCTTTTGAAAACATAGCGGATTGTACCGACTAGAGGGAAAACAATTCCAGTTTCCACCCCGGGTGAGAGACTGTTATCGTAGCGATGAGGCTATATAGAGAGATGTCAATGTCAGTACGGTTGCCGGTCAAGCGTGTGTCGTGGGTGTTGCTGTTGCTTGGTTTGCTATCAGCCTGCGCCAGCGGGCCGGAACTGGTTGCGCCGGAACTGGAGGCGGCCGGCATTCGCTTGCAGAGCATCGGCTTGTTGCAACAGCAGTTCTTGCTGACGCTGCGTGTATACAACCCGAATATGGTGCCCCTGCCGATTGAAGGGCTCGACTACCAGTTCGAGCTTGGTGGCAGGCGTATGGCTGAAGGCGAGACTGCTGTTTCCTTTTCGATACCGGCGCACGAGTCACACGAGTTTGATGTGCGTATGCGCACGGATTTGCTGTCCAGCTGGCGCCATCTGCAAGGGTTGCTCTCCGGCTCAAATGAGGATCTGGAATACAAGCTGTCGGGCAGCGTCAACGTGGACATGCCGTTTGTAAGGCCGTTTCACTTCTCCCAGGCGGGATTGATTCCACTGCGTCTGGAGCCTTGAGCGCAGGGGAACTATCACGGATCAGTGATGGTCAGACTATTTGCGACAGGGGCATTCAGGAACCAAGGGGTCTTTAGAACAATGAGTACCAGTCTCGGGTTTGCGAGAGCCAGGGTGAATTGGCCAAAACGTGTGATGCTGACCATGCTGGGTGGTGGGCTGTTGTTGATCGGCATATTGATGATATTTCTGCCAGGTCCGGCGATTGTTTTTGTACCCGCCGGTCTGGTCCTGCTTGCCCTGGAGTATGAATTTGCCCGCCGTTGGTTGCTGGGGGCTCGCCGCTGGTTGTCTGCCCACGCTCGTGGTCGACGTTTTCGGAATATAACTGGATAAATGTACAGTTATATTGCAGCATTCAAAATAGCTGTATAAATACTCATTATTTTATTAACAGTTATTATGCTTGCCTTGTTGTTGCAACGGCTGTCAGGGCCGCGCTTGCCAACAATCTTTAATGGGTCCTTCCCGTGTTGCGAAGGGCTGCTCCGTTTCACCGACTTGACGCAGACAATGGCATAATCCGGAAAACCGGAGTTACCGGCCGACTAAATTAATAAGGTGAGGCCCGTCAGGGGATGCTTAGTGAAGTCAGGGGGTGGCGAGCGCGTGCCAGGCTAGGCTTGCCTGGTCTGCGGATGGTCTTGGTGGCCTGGATTCTGGCTGCGCCACAGTTCGGGCTTGCCCAGGAAAGGCAGATTTACGGCTACCTGGAGAGAGTCGTGATATCCAATGCAGGCCTGACTCTCACCGCCAAGCTTGATACGGGGGCCGACACCTCTTCCCTGCACGCGGAAAACATCAAGCGCTTTCGCCGTGCCGGCGAACGTTTTGTGCGTTTCCAGGTGCGTGACGAGAACGACGATCTGATCACCCTTGAGCGCCACTTGGCCAGGATTGCACGAATCCGGCGGCATGATGGTGACTACCAGCGTAGACCAGTGGTTGAGATGTCGGTGTGCATCGGATCGGTTCGACGGCGGGTGGAGGTCAACCTGATTGATCGCAGTCACCTGACCTTCCCTTTCCTCCTTGGTCGTAGCGCCATGGAGGGAGCGGTGGTGGTTGACCCCGAACGAACATTTACCACTGAACCCAGTTGTGAACTGGAGGGAATGGACGAGTGAATAGAAGACATATTTACATCCTGGCTGGCTGCCTCGTCCTGACTGGGAGCAGTCTGTTCTTGTACAAGTTGCGTACCCTTGGATTGCCGCTGGATGAAGCGCAGGAAACGGAGGTGTGGACCATCGAGGCCCACGTAGAATTCCAGCGTTCGACCACGGGCGCAGTGAAAGCCCGCTTGCGCATTCCGATGAATCCACATGGGTTCAGAATGGTGAACGAGAATTTTGTGTCGCGTGGTTACGGTCTGACCGTCGATGAAAGTACGGATGGGCGAGAGGCATTGTGGGCAGTTCGACGGGTTAACGGCAGGCAGTCGCTATATTACAGGATCTCGGTCTATGCAGACCCGGCGAGCCGTGGAGACCTGCCGAAACCCGTTTTCCCCGAGGTCCCCAAGCTGGCGGAGCCGTATTTTTCCGCCATGATTGACTTGGCCTCCCAGGTCAGGGAGCAGTCCGCCGATATACGGACATTTACCTCCACCCTGTTGCACAAGCTGAATGACCCCACGCCCGAGGAAAATATCAGTCTGTTGCGGGCTGAAGCACGAACGCCCTTGCAGCGGGCGAACCTGGCAGTGACTCTGTTGGCCGGGGCACGTATTCCAGCCCAGATACTCCAGGGCGTCCAACTGGGCGAGGACAAGCGAGTGGCTGACGTGCGGCCCATGCTGGCCGTGCACAATGGCAAAGAATGGATCTATTTTAATCCGCACACAGGTGAGATGGGTATGCCCGCACTCTTGCTTCCATGGGCATGGGGCAGCAAGCCCCTGGTAGACGTGGTTGGGGGCCATGGCGATGCGGTGGAATTTTCGGTCGTGCGTAGCCTTTACCCGACCATGGAACTGGCCCGGGAGAGAGCCGCCGAACTGGGCTCCAGGGTGCCCGAGTTTTCACTCTTGTCCTTGCCCCTGAGTACCCAGTCGGTCTACGGCGTGATTGTCTTGATTCCCCTGGGTGCGCTGCTGGTAGTGTTGCTGAGGAACTTCATTGGGATACGCACCGTGGGCACCTTCATGCCCGTCCTGATCGCGATCTCGTTTCGCCAAACACAGTTGCTTGGGGGACTGGCGTTTTTCACCCTTATCATTGTGGTAGGCCTGGCCATCCGGGCGTACATGGAGCACTTGCGTTTGCTGCTGGTGCCCAGGCTGGCTTCCGTGTTGACGGTGGTCGTAATTCTCATGGCCCTGATCAGTATTATCAGTCACCGCGTGGGCGTGGACACCGGTCTGTCGATCGCCCTGTTCCCGATGGTGATCCTGACCATGATGATTGAGCGCATGTCGTTGACCTGGGAAGAACTGGGCGCCAAAGATGCTATCACCGAGGGTATCGGGACCATGGCCACAGCGGTGCTGATTTTCCTGGTGATGGGTATCAGCGTGGTCAGACACCTGTTCTTTGTGTTCCCTGAACTGCTGCTGTTGGTACTGGCTGCAACTTTGCTGGCTGGGCGATACACCGGCTTCCGCCTGACAGAGTATCGGCGTTTTAAAGCCCTGGCTGCCGATCAATGAACCTGGTTGCCGCGCTCAGGAGTGTCGGAGTGCTGGGCATCAATGCCCGTAACGGCAATTACATCATGCGCTACAACCCCAGGCCCTTGTTTCCGCTGGTGGATGACAAACTCCTGAGCAAACAACTGGCTCTGGATAACAATCTGCCCGTGCCGGAGCTCTACGGTGTCATCCGCATGCTTCACGATACCCGCAGATTCGAAAAGATTGTTGAGGGCAAGGAAGATTTTGTACTCAAGCCGGTGCACGGCAGTGGCGGAAACGGAATCATGGTCATCGGAAGCCGTAGTCGGGACCGATACCGCACGACCACGGGTCGGATAGTTACCCGGGACGAGATGGCTCATCATATGGAAAACACCCTGGGCGGGCAGTTCAGTCTTGGCGGGCAGCCGGACCAGGTCCTGGTGGAGTACCGGGTCAAGTTTGACCCGGTTTTCGATAAAGTCAGCTACCTGGGCGTACCTGATGTACGCATCATCGTATTCAAGGGCGTACCGGTAATGGCCATGATACGGCTTCCGACGCGAAGCTCTGACGGCAAGGCCAATTTACATATGGGCGGTGTGGGTGTCGGTATAGATCTGCGCACTGGAGTGACTACCAATGCCGTGGTTGGGACCTCGCCGGTAATTGAGCATCCGGACACCGGGGCGTCTGTCGTGGGGCTGAATATTCCACACTGGGCAACGATGCTGGAGATCGCGTCACGCTGTTACGAGATAACCGGCCTGGGTTACCTGGGTGTGGACCTGGTGCTGGACGCGGCCCTCGGCCCGTTGATATTGGAAATGAACGCCAGGCCCGGACTGAATATTCAGATCGCGAATGCCAGGGGCTTGCTTCCCCGGCTGACTTACCTGGAAAGCCTGGAACTCAAAGATATGACGGTGCCCGAGAGGATTGCTGCAGGCCTGGAGGCGAGCAATCGCGATTCCCGTGGCAAATCCGGTGCATCCCCAACTGCCTGAGCGCGAAGCAATCGCTGTGTACGATGTAGCGCCCCGGGCATCACCAGTTCGCGCTCGGAATTTCCCGTAATTCTTCGCCCAGGCGCTCCACCATCAAGGCGGAGATTTCATTGGCCCGAGCGATTTCCATCCCGTCGGGTCCCGCTACCAGCAGTGCGGTGGCCCAGCCGTCTGCCAGCATGGCAGAGGCTGCGCGCACGCTGACCGAAGCAATATGGTGGGTGACGGGACGTTGGGTACGCGGATCTATAGTGTGGCTGTAGAGTATCCCGTCCTCGACGAAGAAATTGCGGTAGTCGCCACTGGTGGCGATAGCCATGTCTTCAACGGCTACAACTTCCAGCAACGCCTGGTCTCCGGGTATCGGTCTTTCAACCGCGATGCGCCAGGGATTTCCTTTATTATTGTAGCCAGCGGCCTTGAGGTCACCGCCAATTTCCACCATGTAGTCCTCTATACCCAGGTCCACCAGAACCTCGCCCGCCTGGTCCACGCCATAACCCTTGGCGATGGCCGACAGGTCCACATGCAAGGCAGGATCGTGCTTGCGCAAGGCGGGTGGCTCCTCGCGCACATCCAGCATCTGGTAGCCCACGTGACTGGCGGCCTCGGCGATATCCTCCTCACTGGGGCGGCCATGCACATCCATACGTGAGCCAAACCCCCACAGTTCGACCAGTGGGCCGACCGTGACGTCAAACGCACCGCCGGTCTGGCGAGAGATTTCCTGGGCAGCCGCCACAACGGTAGCCGTATCCTCGGATACCGACACCCAGTCGGTACTGGTACCGTAATTAAAACGACTGAGTTCCGATTCCGGTCTGTAGGTCGACATAAGCGCCTCGACCCGTTCGATTTCGGCCGCCAACAGGGTGGCGAGTTCATCGCGATCCATCTGGGCGGGCGGATGCGGGATGCGGACGGTATAGCTAGTACCCATGGCCTGGCCCTGGATCAGCCAGTCTTCGGGCGCCTGGGAACAGCTCACAAGGGCAAAGGCCATGACCAGCCACCCTGCGACCAGAACAGCACGGGGCCGAATGTTACGCAGCATGTCGGTCCTGCAGAATCTTGCGGAAAAATTCATGATGTTGTTCTATCGTCTGATTCACGTTGAAATGCTCGGCTATCCTGGTCCTGGCTGCACGTCCCATGCTCTCTCGCCTGGCTGGGTCTCTGTACAAGTCTTCCACCGCCCTGGCTATCGCTTTCGCGTCTCCAGGCTGGACCACGATACCTGACTCCCCGTCCACCACAAGTTCGGTGCTACCCCCGGTGTCTGACACCACCGGCGGCACACCGTAGACCATGGCTTCTATTACTGTTTTTGGCAGGCCTTCGCGCTTGAGTGAGGCCAGTACGGAGACCTGGCAGGCCGCGACGATTGCCGGGGCATCCCGACGGTGACCGGCCACGGTAATGCGGTCCCTGGCTGGACTACCTGCCACCAGTTTCTGGATTTCTGGAGCGTCCATACCGCTGCCCACCAGCAGCCACCAGGCGGGAATGTCGGATGGCACGAGGCCGGCTGCCTGGATAAAGGTCGGTACACCCTTGCGGGGCCGGTTATTTGCCACACAGACTACGACGAAGGCGTTCCTGGGGATACCGAGTTCCGCGAGATCGGTTGGCGTCTCGCTATACCAGGCCAGGTCGTGCCCTTTGTATATGGCTACCACATCCCTGGGCCGGCGCACCTGGGTGCGCAAATCATCCCGGGTGGCCCGGGACACACAAACAATGTAGTCGACGCGAGGGTGCAAATGAGTCAGGTAGGCAGTGGGATCCCAGCGCGAGATATTGCCGGTCTGGCCACGGTAGGTGACCAGCATTACCGGCAGTCCAATGGCGGCAAAAGCGGTGTTTGCGATGGCCATATTATTAAAGGCGTAGACAATATCGACGGCCCGCTCCTTCAAATGGTTGCGGATGAATCGTATCGACTTGAGGCTGAACTTGGTTGTGGGGACATGATCAATGACCGTGATTCCCGCCTGTCGCATAGGCTCGGCGTAGACTGAGTTTCTCTGGGTCATCACGGTGACTTCCATTCCGGCCCGGGACAGGCCGATAAAAATCTCCGCCTCCGGTCGCACGCTGTTAAGCGTATCTCCATGGTTGGAAATGCAAAGAAGTCGGATCGGCTTTGGAGTCATCATATTTGCCTAGGACTGACCAGGCCGCTGCCATAGCAGGTCCAGTTGGTGGTCGTCGCCAAGCATGAAATCCCGCGTGATCGGGGCCTTTTGACCCTCATCCACCCTGGTGCACTGGAATCCGAGGCCATACATAAGGTCAAGAAGTTCCGCCGGTGCCAGTCCTGCTTCGAGCATGAATTTAGGCGAAAATTCAAGAAGGACATTCGGGCACCGCTTCAGGACACCCGGTCCGCCGCGAAGCGCCACCAACTCGTATCCCTCGATGTCGATCTTGATGAACCTCGGAGTTCGCTGTCCGAGCCCCCATTCAGACCAGAATTGGTCCAGAGTTACGGTGCGTATGCGAATGCGCTCGCCAGCATTGATAGGGAGAAGCGAATGCCTGCCGGTATTTGCCCCACCATAAACGAACAGGTCCTGCTCGCCCGGGTGATCGGATACTGCACACGGGATAACCTTTACCTTGGCGGCTGAATTGCGACCCAGGTTCTCCTTTAACAGGGCAAGGTTTTCCGGGTGGGGTTCAAAGGCATAAATGTCGACGCCTTCTGGCGCCATGGCGTTCAGGATCAAAGAATACCAGCCAATATTCGCGCCGATGTCCAGCACCACATCACCAGCCCGTAGAGCCAGTTCACCCTGGAGCAACCGGGTCATGACGGGGTCATGGGCGCCATATTTGTATATATGGCGGCCGATCACATCGTTCACCTTGACCTTGAGGTTCAGACCGAACTCGGGAGCGTCTGCATACACAGTGTTTGAACGCAGCAAGTGCTTGTGCACGAGGAATTTTATCGACTGAAGCCAGGCTGCGCTCATACGGGTATTCCTCTGCTACGGGTCTCGAATCGCCCGTTATGACTATCGGATCGCCAGCTAAAGATCGGCACAGCGGATTATACCAAGCCGCGGAGGGCCGGTCTGCCGTCTTCAGGGCCGGCGGCTGGTGGCTTGCGGTCAGGCCCGCTGACCCGGAGGCCTCTAGGCCTGACTCATCGCACCGCGTACGATCGCTCTGGCCAAGCGCCCGGGAGCTCCGGGATCCATACGCAGGTAAAGAGACGGCTCCACCAGCTCCAGTTCCATGACCTCAAAATCTCCATCGGGATTACGGATCATATCGGCCCTGCCATAGAGGGGGCGCGCACTCAGGACGGCGATGGCCTCGGCGGCCCGTCTTACCAGCAGGCCCTCCGGTTCCACCAGCGAGATGTCGGAGCCGTGCTCTTCCTGGGATCGAAAGTCTCCTGCCTTGGGTTTCTTTCGGATGGTGTGGCTGAGTACGCCGTCAATAAACATCAGGGAGTATTCGCCCTCGCTTTGTATAGCCGGGCGAAAGGGTTGGAGCATGGCCTGGCGACGCTCGAACGCCGGCTGTATCCCCGGCCAAACCTGCTCCATCGCGTCAGCCCTGAGCACATGCGCGTGTTCAGCATTGGTGCCCACGGAAGGCTTGATGATAAGGGTGTCGGTACCGAATTCCAGAAACAGCGCCTGGATGTCCTGTTGCCCTGGTTGGTCCAGCCAGCGTGTGGGTACGATGCTGACACCGCTCTCGGAAAGACGCGCCAGGTAGGACTTGTGCAGATTCCAGCGCACCAGTTCCAGCGGGTTCTGCAAAGGGGTGCCGGACTTCTCGATCTCCTCCAGCAGTGCCAGGAAGCGAGGCGCATCAGTGGGGTAATCCCAGGGTGAGCGAATGACTACTATGCCAAAACGCCCCCAGTCAGTATCCCTGGCCCGCCAGGAAACTTTCTCTACTTCCCAGTTCAGCTCCTCGAGGGCGGGAATCGCCAGGTCGTCATCACAGACGAATCCCTCCATGCTGTCCATGGTGATAAATGCGCAGCGTCGTTTCATTGCTCACTCTTGCAGTTTTCAGAAAAATCGGGCGCCATCATACCCCAGCCCCGGGTTTTTCGGGCCCACACCATCGGAGCGGGTCCGGGTCAGGGCCACTGCAGTCTGAAAGGATCTGGATCCGCGGCGAGGATGCGCTGCATGATGATGTGTTCGCGCTCATCGATAGCATGGAGAAAATCTATTGCGCCACCCATGGCCTTGAACGCGGCAAATCCATCTTCCAGAAAATCATGCAGGGAGCCAAATCCCGCCATGTGGGCTGGCCCGTGGGCCATACGAATAAGCCCGTAAATTAACGGGTAATGCACCAGCCGGTCCAAGTCCCGGCCAGCCGCCAGCAGTAACTGTATCTGCCAACGCCGGTCCGACCCCCGGTTGCTCGCGCGATAGGCTTCTGCATAACTATGCTCATCAACCGGGCTGTCGAGTCCGATCAGACCCACCAATTGTGCATCCAGTTCCTGGCTAAGAACCTCCAGTTGCGCCGCCATGCGCAATGTGTGCAGGGCAGCCTCGGGCAACATGCGGTTCATGATTGGATAGGCGCGTTGCAACTGCAGGTCCCTGGGCGCGAAGTCCCCTTCGCCGTACAGTTGGGTCAGAAAGAACTCAACCCCGCGGCGATAGCGCTCCCTGTCCCTGAGGTCATTGTAAGTGCGATCCAGCCTCCGGGTTTGCCAGCGCTTCAGCTCTTCCAGCTTGGCTTGTTCGGGCGAGCCCACGGCAAATTGTCCACGCAAGACCCGATTGCGCTCCAATAACTCGTACAGGGATGCTATTCGTAGGTTGAAGCTGCTCATTCCTTCGCTCGGTATCCTGGATCGGGCAAGACGTTAGCACCGGCATGGGTGATCTGCCTATCCCTGATGGTGAAACAAACTCCCGGCGGGGCCGCTTGGCTATCATTCAGTAAATGCTTGTCAGCCCGGTGATGGCATGTTTACCCTAGTGTCGTGGTCCCATCAGCGCCAAGCCTACACCGGGAGAATATCAAATGGATGATCTTGAACAGCAATTCAAAGAGGCAGCCGCCAGCAGCAAGAAGCTTGATAAACGGCCGGATGATGACACCTTGTTGAAAATCTATGCGCTATACAAGCAGGCCAGTGATGGCGATGTTTCCGGAGAACGTCCCGGATTTTTCGATTTCGTTGGAGCCGCCAAGTTCGACGCCTGGGCAGGGCTACGCGGAAAAGACCGCGCCGAGGCCATGCGAGAGTACATCAATCTCATCGGGCGGCTGCGAGGCCAGGCAGGGTAGCCTAGACCGGAGTGCTGCCGGAGGATTTCGTCTTGCCGCGCGTCGCGGCTTTGGGCGCTTTTACCGAGACTGCCTCAAGTGCGCTGATGCGCTTTTTCAGGGCTTCGATTTCCTCCGCCATCCCGGCCGCGTCGGTGGCCGAGGGAATCCCGAGCTGCAGCAAGGCTTTGCCCACGCGGTCCAGGAAAATGTGTTCCAGGTTGTCCCAGTTTGCGCTGGCCTGTTTGCGCACATTGTTACTACCAGAGGCCAGACTTTCCCCGGCTTTCTCAAGCCCTCCCTGGACTGCCTGAGCGCCTGTTTTCGCCCCTTTTTGTACCCGGGATCCTTCAGCGATCAGCGCTTCCAGCAATCTTGGACCCCCGGTCTGGGCTTTTGCCAAAGCACCCCGTCCGGCCAGCCATAATTGCGAGAAGGACTCCGGCATGCTGAATCCGGGATCACTGGCAGAGGGTTCCAGGTCCGGGCCTTTTTTATTCAAACCGGACAACTTGCCTTTCTTTTTCACTGCCATGATGGTTTCCTTGTCAGCTACCGGGTGTTAATGATCTCTGGCGCAGGGAATGAATCTTGTGGGATAGTTTTGTACGCCGCTTGTCAGGCATTGGAGCCTAGCCAGGATCGCCAGGTGCCGATCGCGGTGTTTCACCGATAAATCCTGACAGTACTGGATAATACAGGAGCAGCAGATGTCGAGCCATGACTGGAACGAGTTTCCCTTCGCCGATTCGGCCTTCGAATACGCAGGCGCAGGCCTGATGCGGGGATGGGCGCGCTTGCACCAGGGGGACTGCGAGCCCTTTCCCGATGCGGCCCGAATCAAGATTCTGCTCAAGGCAACACCGCAGCTGACAAAAAGTCTTTCGCAGGAACTCTCGGATAACCCCAAGGCAATTGCCGAGACGCTACAGGCTGCCTGGCGACACTATCATGCTGGCCAGTTCCAGGAGGCCTACGAACAGGGTGTGACGCTGGGTCCGCTGGGGGCAGTGGTGGCCGCCAAGGCCGCCGGTATTTACGCCACATATCTGGAGGATGATGAAGAGTTTGCGACGACCCTGTTTCTGGACGCGGCCGAAAGAGCGGAAGACGCATCCAGGATAATGCCGCGGGAGGCCAATACACATTACCAGCGCGCCTATAATCTGGGCCGATACAGCCAGTCTATCTCCATAGCCAAGGCCTTGACGCAGGGGTTGGCAGGCAAAGTCAGGGATAGCCTCGACACCGTGTTGAGCCTGTCACCTGACCACGCCGAGGCCCACACTGCCCTGGCCATGTTTCACTGCGAGGTAATCTCAAGCGTTGGCAGTGTGGTCGGTGGGCTCACCTACGGCGCCAAGCGTGATGCTGCGATTCGTCTGTTCGACAGATCTCTGGCGCTGCATCCGGAATCGGCGATCGCTCACATGGAGTACGGCAACGGCTTGCTGCTTCTTTATGGGGACAAGCGTGAGGACGAGGTGGTGGAATTGTATGAAAGCGCGGCTGCCAGCGAGCCTGCGGACGCTATGGAAAAATTGGACATCGAGCAGGCGAAGGCGGAGCTGGAGTAATAGAGGGCCTGTGATCTATGCCCTTTCCGCCAGCCATTCTTCCGCCATGGGGGCTGAATTGTCCTCCCCTTCAGGTTGCCAGGGTTCGATCAAGGCCAGCATCAGCAGGTTTTCAAATTCCTTGCGGAAACCGCTGGTCAGGACCCAGGGATTGTCGATCAACTGACTGTCCGCAATCACGCCGAAGTGCACACGTCCATTGTAGCTAAGAATGCTGACCCCAACCCCGATCTTGCCCGTCTGAGGCACCCAGAACATCTGTTCCACGATCTTGTTTCCCGCCATGTACAGGGGCTCGCGCGGCCCCGGCACGTTGCTCATGACAGTTGAAGACTTGGCGCTTAGCAGATCCAGGGCAGCGCCTTGCACCGCCGCAGGTGCAAATCCCAGTGCCGCCAGCAAGCCCAAGGCCACCAGTGGCTGATACGAGCCTTTCAATTCATTCATATGCTGACGCACGGCAAAAATTCGTTCCAGTGGATTGGCAATGCCAACTGGAAGCTCGAGAAAGACCAATCCAAAATAGTTGCCCAGTTCCAGCGCTTTTTCGGGCTCACGCATATTCACCGGGACCGAGGCACGAATAACCAGCCCCTCCATGTTCTGGCCCCGCTCTCTTAGCAAGTGTCCAATCGCGCCTGCAGCACAGGACAACAATACATCGTTGACGGTGCAACCCAGCGCCTTGCCCAGCGCTATCACCTCGCCCAGGGGCAAGGGATTCGCCCAGGCCACCTGCTTGCGCCCGCCCAAGGGGTTTTTCAGGCAAGTCACCGGATCGTCGCTCATCAGCGCCACCTTGGCCAACTCGCCCGCGATGCCCAGGCCTCGCATGGCCCAGTGACCGGCCCGGGAGCGAGCTTGGCCAGGGTCCATCGCCAGTTCCAGTCCGCCGGTCCAAAGTTTTTGTGTTGCTCGCATCGAGACACGTACCAAATCCCGGGCCGGTTCGTACAAACGACCGACTCCGGTCTGGGTATGTCTTGGCGATTTCCGGGCTTTGCCTCGGGGGAGCTTAAGCTGCTCGCTAGCGACTTTATCGGTCATTGAGAGAATCACCCGGATCATCGCCACGCCGTCGGCATAAGCATGGTGAATCCGGTCAATCAGCGCGGTTTGCCCATCGCCGATATCTACCAGGTGAAATTCCCAAAGCGGCTTGTTGGTGGGCAGGGGAGTGCTGGCAAGGTCGCTGACCAGCTCCGCCAGCTGAAGTTTGCCGCCAGGCTTGGGAAGGGCCAGTTCGTGGATATGACGGTCCAGGTCAAAGAATGCATCTTCCTCCCAATAGGCACCTGCCAGATCGGTCCGCGGGATCATGCTGAAACGGGGAAAACGCAGGAAACGCTCCGCGAGAATTGCACGCAGATCCTGTCGGCTCAAGCGGCTCTCGAAAATCATGATGCCGGTGATCATCATGAGGTTCTGTGGCAGGTCCATACGTAACCAGGCGGTGTCAATGCTGGACATGCGTTCGCGGGTTGGAGGCATTCTCGGCTCCGGTTAGTCGACTGAATGGGTCAAGTATAGAAGCTTCCGCCGTGCGGAGTGTATTGGCGATTACAGCAGGACCGGTTTAGACATTCTTCATCCGGTCGGGCGGCGTGCTAATCTTGGATTCTTGTTGGCTGGATAGGCCGGGGCCTGACCCCGGTGACCTGGGGAGTAACTCGATGAATTATTTTGTGACTGGCGCCACCGGATTTATCGGCAAATACCTGGTGGCCAATCTTCTGAAGCGCGAAGGGACGGTCTTTGTGCTGGTGCGCAAGGAGTCGGTGGGCAAGCTCAAGGACTTGAAAGCATTCTGGGGACCCGAATCCAAACGGGTGGTGCCGATTCGCGGGGATTTATCCAAGCCCAAGCTGGGAGTTTCGCAGGAAAATCTTAAAAAGCTTGGTAGCGAGACGCTGCAAATGTTCCACCTCGCGGCAATCTATGACCTGTCAGCCAGTGCCGAATCCCAGGATCTGGCCAATATATTGGGAACGGATCACGCCCTGGATTTCGCCGAACAAGCGGGAGTGCGGTGTTTTCATCACTGTAGCTCTATCGCGGCTGCCGGTCTGTATAAAGGAACCTTCCGCGAGGACATGTTCGAGGAAGCGGAAGGCCTGGAGCATCCCTATTTCCGCACCAAGCATGAGTCAGAGGGCTTGGTGCGGGCGCGCAAGAAACTGGTCTGGCGGATTTACCGTCCGGGGTTGGTCATTGGCCACTCCAAAACGGGCCAGATGGACAAGGCCGACGGCCCGTATTATTTCTTCAAGCTGCTGCAGAAAATGCGCAATAACCTGCCGCGCTGGATGCCGACGATTGGTATCGAAGGCGGCCGTCTGAACCTGGTGCCGGTGGACTACGTGGCTGATGCCATGGACTACATTGCCCACAAGCGCGGGCTGGATGGAAAGTGTTTCCACCTGGTTGAACACGAGCCCATGCGCGCCGGTGAAGTGCTGAATCTGTTTGCCCGGGCAGGGCATGCGCCGGAAATGACGATGCGTATTGATTTGCGCATGTTCTCGTTTATTCCCCCTGCAGTGCGCCAGGGTCTGATGATGGTGGCGCCTGTGCGCCGGATAACCAACCAGGTTCTCAAGGACCTGCATATACCGGCGGGTGTACTGAAGTTCCTGAATTATCCTACACGCTTCGACAGCCGAAACACCGAGGCTGTATTGCGCGGTACCGACATCAAGGTGCCGGACCTGCGGGATTACGCCTGGCGTCTGTGGGATTACTGGGAGCGTCACCTGGATCCTGATCTGTTTGTAGATCACTCATTGCGTGGTGCGGTGGAGGGCAAGAACGTGCTGGTGACGGGTGCTTCGTCTGGCATTGGTCATGCTGCAGCTTTGCGTTTGGGGGAGGCGCGCGCGCGAGTCATCATTGTCGCCCGCGGACTTGAGAAATTGCAGGATACCAAGACAGAAATAGAGGCGGCCGGAGGCGAGGTTCACCTGTATACCTGTGATCTTTCCGATATGGCCGATTGCGATCGACTGGTCGCGCAAGTGTTGGCGGATCATGGTCATGTGGATGTGCTCGTCAACAATGCTGGTCGGTCTATTCGGCGCTCTATCGGCCTGTCATTTGACCGCTTTCATGATTTCGAGCGCACCATGCAGCTGAATTACTTCGGGTCGCTCCGATTGATCATGGGATTTTTGCCCATGATGCAGGCGAATCACCGGGGTCATGTGATCAATATTTCGTCCATTGGCGTGCTCAGTAATGCACCGCGCTTCTCGGCCTATGTCGCCTCCAAGGCGGCCCTGGATGCCTTTTCGCGGTGCGCCGCCTCCGAGTTCTGTGACGAGGGCATTGCGTTTACCACCATAAATATGCCCCTTGTGCGGACGCCCATGATCGCGCCCACCAAGATGTATGAGCAGGTCCCCACCATTTCACCGGAAGAAGCGGCAGATATGATTGGCGATGCCATCATTCGTCGTCCCTACCGCATAGCCACCCGCCTGGGTATTTTTGCCCAGGTAATGCATTCCCTGTTCCCCAAGGTAGGGGAGACAGTCATGAATACGGCCTACCGGATGTTCCCGGACTCGTCCGCGGCCAAGGGAGACAAGCTGCCTGAACAGAAGCCTTCAAATGAAATGATTGCCTTTGCATCCCTGATGCGGGGTATTCACTGGTAACAGGCGTGACGTGGCAGTCCGCCTAATCCGGCGGGCTGCCCGTTCATCAGCTGGATTCGGCCAGCCACTGGTCGTCCGATTTCTCATCTATGTCTTCGAACAGGTAGGTGCTCAGGTAACGCTCACCGGTATCCGGAAGCATTGCCAGGAGGACGGAACCGGCCTCTGCCGTCGCGGCCACCTTCAGCGCTGCTGCCAGGGTAGCGCCGGAGGAAATTCCCGCCAGGATGCCTTCCTTTCTTGCCAGTTCCAGCGAGGTATCACGGGACTCCACGTCGCTAACCAGGACGATCTCGTCGTAGATCTCCTTGTTCAATACCCCGGGTATAAAGTCGGGAGTCCAGCCCTGGATCTTGTGCGGCTGCCATGGCTTACCCTGAAGCATGGCGGCACCCTCCGGTTCGGTGGCGACAATCTTCACACTCGGCCTGGCCAGTTTCAGCATTTCGCCCACGCCGGTCAGGGTGCCCCCGGTACCCCATCCTGACACCCAGTAATCGAGACGCTTGCCGGCGAAGTCACGCAGGATTTCCGGCCCGGTAGTGCTTCTGTGGAAGGCCGGATTGGCAGGATTGTCGAACTGGTTGGCCAGGAACCAGCCGTGCTTTTGTGACAGTTCCAGGGCTTTCCTTACCATGCCGGAGCCGCGCTCGGCTGCCGGGGTCAGTATCACCTTCGCGCCCAGCGCTTTCATTACTCGCCGCCGTTCGACAGAAAAACTCTCGGCCATGACCGAAACGAAGGTGTAGCCACGGGCAGCACAAACCATGGCCAAGGCGATTCCGGTGTTGCCGGAGGTGGCTTCTATTATGGTGTCCCCGGGTTTGATTTTCCCGGAATCTTCGGCATCGCGAATGATGGCAAACGCCAACCTGTCTTTGACCGAGGACATGGGATTGAATGACTCCACCTTGACGTAGACAGTCACGTGGGAGGGGCCCATGTTGTTCAGGCGGACGATTGGCGTGTTACCAATAGTTTCCAGAATATTGTCATAAATCATTAAAATTTCTCCTCGGGCTGACGTGATGGCGTATTGCTGTGAGCGGGTGGGTGCTGCACAGGCTTCGCGGTTTATTCGCCGTTACTCCGCAAGGAACTCCTCGCAGATCACAGGTACCGCTTGATTTTCTTGAAGCCTATCACACACTCCCGCCAGGGCTGCACGAATATGTTGGAGGCTTTCCGCGTGAGCTTCGCTTTTATTCCATTGCCTGATTTTTTCGTCCAATTGCGTCAGGCGCGTAACATTGCGGTTGTATAGCGGGTCCACGGATTTGCCCAGTTCGTTAATTATGTACGCCGTGGTCTGCGCTATAGCGTCGGCTCGATCAGGGGCCATGTCCACCAAACCGATCACCAGGTTGACTCCCCATTGGAAGCGGGTTGCCGGTCCCCTGGCCTCGGCAAAGGCGCGTTCCAGCCACGCCAGGGCCTGCTCGGTTTGGCCGGCCTTGCGCGCGGCGATAGACAACTTGTTCATGAAATAGAAGGCTGAAGTTGCGGTCTCCAGCTCCCTTAGCAGTAAGGACGTAGTTTGCCCGTACAGGCCTGCCTCGGTCAGGGTGTTGGCTGCGGCGTTGACCGCTGGCATACGTTGCGGACCAAGGATATTTGCATCCACCCAATCGGCCTTGGCCAGGGCCTGCTCCAGTAGCGCCGACGGTAGCTTTGCCAGGGGGTTGTCGGCTCGTAGCAAGCGAATTCGGGCCCGGGTAATGTAGACATGCTCGGTGGCGGAGAGGCTGGCCGTGTCCTC
>BS_KBA_SWE02_21mDRAFT_10000365_pt1 | contig 16620 bp, 12 predicted proteins | sample BalSeasSWE02_21m_FD_9196 | JGI IMG/M metagenome (IMG submission 9196)
ACCAACCCCAAGTAAAGTTGAAATAACTGTTGCCGGAAAAGCAGTAAGAAATGTTCCTATTAAAAGTGGAATCAAAGAATATCTTGGTTCTTCCGAAGTCGGATACCATTCAAATACTTTTGATACTGTTCCGGATGCATCTGCTCTATCAAAATAAAGAAAATCGAGCAGGCCAATATGATCTAAAGCTCTGAATCCTTCTTTAAAAAGAAAGATGAATATCAGTATTATAAAAATCAGCGCCATCGTACCGTTCACCGCAAAAAAGAATTTTATTGCTGATTCTTTTACACGAGTAAACTTTTTTATCTTTTTAGCGTACTTTGAATTTGCCGATTTAGAGTAAAAATCTTTTTCTTCCATAACGATATCAAAAATAATAAATCAAATCTTTTTATAAGAACTGAAAGTAGAAAGTAATTCTCCCAGTTAACGATGGATCAATGGTTATACCATTTTCAGGCTGTTCATACGATTCAAAAAGAAAGTTTGGTGTAATTGCTACCTTATCGTTAAGAACAAAGCTTAAACCTGCAATAAACAGATTCCTGGAATCGCCTCTATAGTCACCTGAAATATTTGGATCGTAATAATCGTATCTGCCAACACCCACAAGCAATTCAGTAAACTTGTACCATCCAAACAAAGAGACTCCCAATGCATTTCTATTTTGTATTACATAGTCAGTTTCTGTGGTTTGAATTGCATCATTATAAGTAACCTGCAAGAATGATTCGGCACCAACTGAAAAATTATTTTTTTCCTGGTATCCTAAAAACAGATCAGTTGTCAAAGCATCATTATTAAAGCTTTGATCAATTTGTGCGTATTCTTTATCTGATTTAAATCTGTAATCACCATAAAGAGTTAGCCTCCACTCTTCACTTGGTTGTAAATCTATCTGTGAATATAATCTTTTATATCTGTCTGGATCGTCACCTAATGTACTTCCATTACCATACATCAACCAATATTTTATGCTTCCTGAAGATGTCAATCTTCCCTTAAGAGAAGCGCCTAAATCTCTTGAGCCTACAATTCTTCTTAAATCCAATATTGTCCTTTCAAGAGATCTGTAACCCCAATAATCTTCTGAAACTACAAAAGCTGGTGTTGGTTGAATACCAAAAATAAAATTACTGCCTTTAAAAATATTTTTCCAGTTGAGATAAGCATCTTTGATATACGTTAGAAATAATGTGTTGTTAACGGATACAAGTGTTTGAGATTCTAATCTAAATCTGGTACTGAACTGTTCTGATATTGAATAATCATAAGTAAAATAAATTCTTCGGAAATCAAAACCCTGCAGATCCTGTATTCCGGTTAAACCGGTATTGTTCAGGTTGTCTATTGTAGAGTCTCTTAAAATGTTGTAATAATAATCTCCAAACATATAACCGGAAATTTTTCCTTCGCCAACTTCCTGAGCAAAGTTTGGAACTGCTATTAGCAGGTATAAAAATCCTGTAAGAATGATTTTTTTCATTTTTTTCTCTCTCTATTTGTTTCGACTTGTGTGTTAATTAAAAAGCTTCCTGCTCTCTCATTCAGGAAGCTTTAAATTCTAATTTACTCTTTGGAAGGTAGTGGAATGTATTCCATAGATTCCACTAGTTTTTGTCCCTCAGGTGAGAGGATAAAATCTATATAATTTTTGAGTTCACCGGTAGCTTGACCATTTGTAAAACAATAAAGGTACCTGGAAATTGAATAAGCGCCACTCCATATCGCGTCGTAATTAACCGTTCCATTTTCAGCAGGCGAAATTGCCGGGGATGAATCGTCTTTCTTTATATGGAGAATTTTTACATCATTTCTTAATGCAAAATATCCAACTCCGCCATAACCGATACCTTTAACATCTTTTGCAATTGCCTCACCAAGTGCTGCTGTTCCCTGAAGTACTTGAGTAGAAGTTGCATAATCAATTTGCTTGCCCGATTCATCTTTGCCTAAAACATGTTCCTTGAAGAATTCATAGGTGCCACTGCTGTTCTCTCTTCCGTATAATGTAATCATTATATCTGCACCTCCAAGTTGTTTCCAGTTGGTAATCTTCCCGCTGAAAATATCACTCACCTGTTTAACTGTAAGATTATCTATTTTGTTATCAGGATGAACAATCAGCGCAATTCCATCCAGGGCAACTTCATAAACTACCGGGGTTACGCCTTTCTGTTTTGCAGTTTTAAATTCGCTGTCTTTCATTTCTCTTGATGCATTTGCCAGATCGAGTGTACCATTTAACAAAGCAGCTATTCCCGTTCCTGATCCTCCACCTGTAACCTGTATTGATACGTTTGAATTTTCCTGCATATAAACTTCCGCCCATTTCTGCGCAAGATTCACCATCGTATCAGATCCCTTTATCGAGATTACAGTTTTCTCTACATCGTTTTCCTTTTTCTTACATCCAAAAAATAAAATGGGTGAGATTACAAGAAGTGAAACCAATAAAACAAATGATTTTTTATTAAGCATTTTTCTCTCCATAGAATATTGTTTAAAATTTGTCTAGGTAATATATAGGTAGGAATCGAAGAAGATAATCGGCCAATGTTAAGAAAATGTTAAATTTTCGTGGTGTGGCAAATAGTGCAGGATGATAACTTATTAAGCCGCAATTTGTTCAAAAAACTTATAAAACGATAATTTGATGATATTCATTTCTTTTCCGCAATTGATCTTAATCTTGCATTAATGAAAGGTGAACCAGAATTCCACTCCGGAGTTTCTTTCGAATTGGCAATTGTGAGCAGAAGGTCAAATAAAATTTCTGCATGTTGAGCTGCAGCTAAATAATCTATTTTCTGGTTTAAATCATCCTGTGGAGAGTGGTAACGATTTACAATATAATCTACAAAAGATGTCAAGACTTCATTTTGACTCAAATTTAAATTTTCTAATCCTTCAAGAACTAATATTGATGGTATTCCTGCAATAGCAAAGCTAACCTGATCTGACTGATTGAACGCTTCGAACTGATTAAATTCTGGTGGAACATTTTCAACAGTCATATTAAATCCTTGAGCAGTTTCAATTAAGAAAGAGCTGAGTGTGGAATATTCTGAACCGATCCCAACAACAGATTTAAAATCTCTGAAGAAAGCAATTCCATCAATATTAATATTTGCCACTGTTTTATAGAGAGGTACCAATGGATTATCAGTATAATAAGCTGACCCCAATAAACCTTTTTCTTCTCCAGTCAGTGCAAGAAATACTATCGATCTTTTAGGTAATATATCAATACCAGCAAATGACTTTGCAAGTTCAAGAAGAACAGAAACACCGATTGCGTTATCCAGAGCTCCGTTATAGACTGAGTCTCCATTTATAACTGGTCCAATTCCCAGATGATCGTAGTGAGCAGAAATAATGAGGTAGGTATCTTTGAGCTCTTCGTCACTTCCTTCAATCATTCCTGCAATATTCTGAGATAGAAAATCTCTCTGAGTATATTCGCCTCTAAATGTTAACTCTGTCTTCAGTGGAAAGCTCAATATCTTTTTCTCTGCTTTCATTTGAAGGATCTGACTGAATGAATAATCGGATTTTTCAAAAAGAATATTTGCTTTCTCAGGATTAAGTAAAATACTCAGGTTGTTAGATGCAGAATAAGCAAGGTTAACATCCTCAAAGGCAAAATTACTTACCTCTGTGTACCAGTTTGAATTGATTTCATCAGGTATCAGAATACTTCCTGCTGCACCTCTTGATAATGCAGTGCGTTGTTTCGAAATTATCGAACTGTAAATCGTAGGAAATAATCCATTAAAGAATTCAGGGTTTTCAGATTCAGGCTCACCCTCGAAAAAAACTACTATCTTACCTTCCACATTAACGGATTGATAATCATTGTAATCGAATTCGGGTGCTATTATTCCGTATCCAACAAAAACAAGTGGAAGCGGAATGGGAGTAAAAGTTTGTTGACCGGATTTGTAAAGTAAGTAATCTTTTTCAAGTTGAAGAGTTGTTTCCTCATTTCCCTGGTATATCTTAAGGTCAGAAGTTGGCAGCGGGAAACTTCCATGCATCGGAATGTTTTGGTAATAGGAAGTTGCATCCCCTACTGGCTTTAATCCATATTTTGAGTATTCTAATGCTATATATTTAGCAGCAAGATCTCCGCCAGATGTTCCTGTTCCTCTTCCTTCAAAAATGTCACTGGCAAGCACCTGCATATGTTTTTCAATAGCCAATGCAGACGAATTTATATCAGTCTGTTTAAAATTTGTTTGATCCTGGGAATTTAAAGGATAGATTAATGTTATGACTAGGATGGAAATATTAAGAAGAGAATTTTTCATCAATTTAAATCTACTTAGATCAACAAAAATAAAAAAGGCGCCACGTTGAGCAGCGCCCTTAGTCGAAGGAGAGAGCGAGAGAGAGAAAATTATTTAAGTAAGGTCATCTTCTTTGTGATTCTTGAAGAGCCAGCTTCAAAAGTATACAAGTATAATCCACTTGGTAGATTTTCTGCATTAAATGTCAGTTCGTAAATTCCTGCAGGTTTAAAGTCGTTTACTAAAACTTCAACTTCTCTCCCAAGAATATCATAAACAATTAATTTAACATTCGAACCTTCCGTAACTGAATAAACAATTTTTGTTGAAGGGTTGAATGGATTTGGATAGTTTTGACTTATGTTGAAAGATGTAGGAATTCCTGACAATCCATTTTCGTCAACAGAGACAACATAACCGACAGGGTTGAAGTTTGACCAGTTATCTAACCAATTTACAGAACCAAAAGCACCAATAAATGTAGATGTCGGATCAAAGAAACCATCGTTTGGAGGTGTTCCTGCACTAGTCAACACTGGAGAACCCGCCAACGGCATAGGATTAGGATCACTTAAGTTAAAAGGATCTGTGAGCATTACATCAGTGTTTGCAGTGTAAGTACGTCCACCATTAGTTGTAAACCAAGTATTAATATCAAAGTTCGCACCACCGGAAGCAACGGTATCCATTGCTACAACCGTCCATCCAGAAACAATACTATTATCTATCCACATATTACCATCAATAGCACCCTGAATTGTATTTACTCCATCTAATCTTATTCCGGTTGGCCAACCCATAATCAGGGCATTGGAGATTTTGTTTCTTGAAGATCTGCGTAAATGCATTCCTCTTTTGTAAAGAGAGTTGATTGGTGTTGATGTTGTCGCCAGCGGACCAATAACTGATACATTCCACCAGGTTGGTGAGGTAATTGGTGTATTTAAAGTACCTGAGCCATCGTTATCAGATTCAAACCCATTAGAACTGGACTGATCAGCAATATCAGGATCCCTGAATGAAACGAGAAACTGAAGCTTACCTGTATACCCAAAATCGGTATCAAAATCATCATCCCAACCACGATACGCAACTAAATACTTGCAATTAACTGTTCCGCCAAACCATTCATATGAATCATCACCAGAATAACTAACCTGTATGTGTTCAATTGTAGTCCCTCGACCTACACCGCCAAAAGTCAATCCATTAATTTCATTATTCAATGAAAATGCTATACCTGGGTATTCAATTCTAACATAACGCATAACGCCACTGTTATCCTCATCGTCATTTCCACCATATATATCTCCCGGACCTTCAATTGCAGCAGTACCACCAGGTACATTTATCTTTGCATTTCCAAGTAAAATTATTCCACCCCAATCACCATAAGTTGGTGTTGTTCCTGAACCAACTAATGCAAATTCACTTGTAAAGACGATTGGTGCCTGTTCGGATCCGTTTGCATTAATTTTTGCACCCGGTTCAATAATTAAAGCCCCTTGTGAGACGTTATCTCCAACAATTAAAGTTCCTTCCTGAATATTTAAAGTTGCGGGTGGTTGAACTCTTACAAATCCTACCAGCTTGTAAGTACGATTGTTAGTTAGTGTCATATCAGATGTGATATCACCTGCTNNTCTCNATCTTAACTGTCCAAAGCTAATGCTGAAAAGCGATACAGCAAGCAAAAGCGTAAAAAGTGTTTTTTTCATGTTTCCTTCCTTATTTATTGTTAATTATAATTGATAACTGATTGCTAATTTGAAAGTTCTACCAGTATTAAATGATTGAGATATTTGATTTCCTACATTTGTTTCCTGGTTAAAAATCCTATCCTGATTTAAGATGTCTAAAAGACTAAGCTTAAGGCTGAATCTTTGAAAGATCCTTTTAGAGATGTTAAAATCGATGAGATCAAATGGCTCTTCAATAATATTACCTATGTCTGCATAACCTACCTGTGCAATTCTTTCACCGACTCTGTTATAAGTAAGTGATGAATTCAGACCGAGATCAAAATTGTCATAGTAAAGACCAATATTTATAATGTTGTCAGCCTGTCCCTGCAAAGGTCTTTCATCTTCCTGAAAACTGCTTCCACCTGTATTATCAAATTGAACTCTGGAGCGAATGAAACTAAGATTAGCAACTATAGAAAAATTTGTAAATGAAGATCCTATAAATCCAAGTCCTTTTCTAAGTTCAAGCTCAGCTCCGATATTTTGCGCTGTCTCTGCGTTTTGATAGGAACGGATTGGTTCGTTACTTGAAGAAGCAATCAATATTAATTCGATAGGATTATTAAATTTTTTGTAAAAGAAGCTAACTGCAAGTAAGTCACCTGCTCCTGGAAACATTTCAAATCTTAGATCGTAATTGTCTACCAAAGTTCTTGTTAGATCCGGATTTCCTTGAACCAATTCGTTTGCAATAAAATCGAAGTATGAGAACGTCGCTATTTCTCTAAATTCTGGTCTGGCTAAAGTTTTGTTAAAGCCAAATCGCAAATTGATATCTGAGCTTAAGATGTAAGTCAGGTTAATACTTGGCAGCCAATCACGATAATAATCTCTGACCGTGATAGTCTGATCAGTTGTGGAATATGTATCAAGATTTTGTTCTGAATATTCGAAACGTGCGCCAGCTACTAAACGTAAATCAGTAAAAAAGGTCGCGTCAAACATTAAATACCCTGCTGCAACTTCTTGATTTGCTGAATAGCTATCTGATGGTTTTGTTATTTCTGTAACCGATATAAACTGTTGATTTATATTTTCAGGTTGGAATATTCTGTCCACTGATAGTTGAAGTGTACTATCTTCCTGAAGAAAACTTCCACCAGGATTATTCCTGAATCCAAATATTCGGGCATCAAATGTTCGATCCTTTTTGTTGTATAAACCACCAAAAGAAATTTTTAGTAGCTGAGGATTTGCAAAAGGTTTGGTTGAAAAATTTGTTGTGAAGTTGTAATCATTATCCTTAAGCTCACTGTAAAACCTTGTTGCCAGTGATTGATCAAGCTGAAAACGTAATGGATCATTAGGCGTTTCAATATCACGTGAATAAACATATCTTCTTGCATCGGGTTCATCCCGGTAGGAAGTCCCGTATCCAATACCCCAATCCCATAAAAGTCCATTCATTACATCAAGGAAGTGGCTTCCTGCTAATTGGTGTGATCTGAGTGTTCTGGAAACAAATCGAAGAGAAGTAATTTCTCTATACTGATCTGCGTAACGGTAATCTCCTTTAAAAATCGTCGTTTCATCGTCTGAATTCTGATTGAAAATATTTTTAAAGCTGATTTTATTGGAGCCACCAAATTTGTAGGCGAAATTAAGCAAACCACTTAACATAACTCCATTTGCGTAAGTTACTCCATCATACTGATATCTTGGCCCGGAGTAGTCATAAAAATTCTTTTCTCTAATTATGTTACTTGTTGCGCTTGAATAGTCAAGCGAACCCATATATCCAAAAACATCATTATTAAAATCGAATTTATCGCCAACTGAAAATTTAAGACTGCCATTGATTGGGGCACTGACTGCTTCAGTGTTCCAATCATTTTTGAACGAAAGCCCGATCTGTTGAAGTTCTGTACCGGAGTAATTACCTCTAACAACCCGCGTTCCATCAATAGTCCCGGGAATACTTCGTGTGCCATCATCAAAACCCAGGTAATCAGTTTTTCCGCCACTGTATGTAGTAAAGGAATTAAAAGTAGAATTGGAATTATAACCACCAGTAGCACTGAAACCCAAAGTAAATTTGGATGGAAATTCAATCGTACTGATTTGAACCAAGCCACCTGTAAAATCTCCTGGTTTATCTGGTGTAAAAGTTTTAGCAGTAATGACATTCTCGATCATTCCGGCAGGAATAATATCATAAGAAAAACTTCTCTTTTCCGGATCAGTACTAGGTAAACTTGATCCATTCAAAAGAGTATTGTTGTAACGATCGCCGACTCCTCTCACATACGCATATTTACCTTCTGAAATTGTCACACCTGTCATTCTTTTCAACACATCAGATCCATCTGAACTGTTATTCTTAGTTATTAGTTCTGAGCTTACACCATCCACAATGTTTGAGGAGTTTTGTTGAATCTTTAATACAGAGGTTTCTGTATTTTTTAATGCTTCAGCAGTTACAACCACTTCTTCAGTTTCGACCGCCTCAGAAACTAATGACAAATCGAGTTTTTTGTTCTCTCCAGGATTTATCTGCAAATCAGTAACAGTTAACTTTGAATATCCAATCATTGAGGCTGTAAGTGAATAATTCCCAGGTGAGATATTATTAATTCTAAAATTTCCATCGAGATCGCTGGCGGCGCCTATTGTTGTTCCGACCAGAAGAATATTTGCTCCGATTAATTCTTCATTGGTCGCAGAGTCAATAACTTTTCCAAAAATTGCAGCATTGCCCTGCGCGTGTAGTGTTGAAATATTTGTTGATAAAATCATTATTACTGTAATTAAAACTAACTTCAACAATCTTCGATTCTTAAACTGTTGATACTTTCTTCGTATTAGAAAATTCTGGAAAGATTCCATTGTTTCTCTCTCTTAAATAATTATGAAATAGTTTCCTTTCGACGGACGAAACTTAGAATCTTTATGTTAAGAAATTGTTAAGATAAGGTTAAGAGTATGTTAAGTTTGGTGGGAAGTCTATAGAATATTAAGGAAGTTGTTTTTTAAGGAATGATTCGATTTCCAGATGCTGCTTATTCAGTTTTCCATATTTTGCTTTGACTACTTCCAACAATGAAAGAGATTGAATGACATAGTTTTTTTTCAGCAATTTTAATCGATCATCTTTTGAGGTTTTAATTTTGATATCCAGTTCGGCAATATGTTTTTTTATTGTGTAGATATCTCCACGATCAATTGGTCCGGAAAGCGCTTTTGCCGGCGTTAATTTGAAAACATTATCAAGTGCTGATTGAGTTGTCTGCCTGAGGATATTTTTAGACGGATTACTTTTTGAAGCTAAAAGTGAGAACGCATTAAAAAGATTTCCGACCAGGAAATTTGAGCTATGAACCGCTGCAAGGTGATGAAAGACCTTATCATCAGAAGTAATCTCGTGAGGTTTAAGTTTTAGTTTCCTACATAATTGAATTAAAAACTGCTTTGCCAGTTTATTTTCTGCTTCGATTGATGCAGGTGAATTTTTAATATCAACTGTATTTCTTGAAGGAAATGGTCTGACAATATGAAGTGAGCCGGTAGCACAACCTTTTTTCTGTAATGATTNCAATACAGAAATAGTTTCAACACCTGAAAAATGCACACAAATACTCTTGCTGAAATCTCGTTTCGACCTTGATAATTTTTCAGCAACTATTTGTATCTCACCATCAGGGACTGTCAGAAAAAAAACATTAATATCTTCAGGTATTTGTTTCAGGAAATTGGAATAGTGAGGAATCGAAAATTTATTTGCGAGAAGTTTTGCCGAATTTAATTTACGGCTGATAATACTTTGAACATTATATCCGGATTTAACAAGTGCTGAGGTTAGTGAATAAGCAATTTTACCGGCTCCGATAATAACAATTTTTTGTTTAGTCAAATCGAATCAATCTCCATAAAAAACAGCAGATAAATAACCAACAACTTCTTTATTATCTCCGGTAATATCACCAGAATCACTCCTATGAAGGACAGCAGAATGTTTTATATTTTTAAGATTTGCTGCTTTCATTAAGGCTACTATCGGTCCACCACCACAGGCTTCACAAGTTTTGTTATCAAGATCAAACTGCAGCGATTCAAAATCAAATTCACGAACTCTTTTTTCAACAATGGAATCAAGTTTATCAGCTTGTGATTTATTGTAGAAATGAGATAAATCTGAGCTTGCAACAATTAGTGTTTCATCATCAGAAACATCGGCTATTTTTTTAGCAAGAGTATCGATATTTCTTTTCGATTGATCCCCCATCACGACAGGAACAATTTTAAAATCTTTAAGCACAGTTTGTAAAAATGGAAGTTGAACTTCAAGTGCGTGTTCCCTTCTGTGTCCTTCATAACCTTTGAAAATAATTCCGTCATCAGTTTCAAGTTTTTCACGAAATTCTTTGTCAACTTTTAAAATTCCTAGAGGAGTTTCATACGCATCGCCTTCAAATACGCAAATGCCGGGGAAATATTCTGAATGACTTGGAGAAATTATGATGACTCTTTTAAACTTTTTCCCGATTAATAGATTATATGCGTGTGCTGCAGTTTTACCTGAATAAACATATCCAGCATGAGGCGCTACAACTCCAAAAACTTTTTCAATATTTTCTTTTGGCCTGGTAACATCCAGAAGAAGTCCAATATCTTTTCTCAACTTATCAGGATTTGAAGGATAAAAATGTCCGGCCACCTGGGCTGGTCTAACGTAATTCATAATCAACCTCCTTTTTCTTCCTCAGAAAAAACGAGAGCAGTAAAGACTTTAATATTTAACATTCTTTCTTTCCAATAATTTCCATATAGCCCTGCCTTATGACAAAGAGCAGTAAGAAATTCTGAACGATTATAATTTTGCTCAGTCGCTACTTGCGGAAGAAGGACTGCTCTTCCTCCTTCTTCCAATAGAAGTCCGTGTTTGCCTACTTCAATTTCATCATAGCTTTTGATTGGTTCAAATTGTGAGAGAACTGATATTTCAATTGTGACTTCATTCAATTCATCTCTGCTTAATTCCGCAAATCGTGGGTCACCAAAAGCAGAATGTTTGCAGCTTCAACTATCGTTTCAAACAAAGCTTTCTGAGCAATGATGTAACCAATGCATCCGCGCAGCTGATTTTTAATGTGCAATGTAACGAAGGCACCCAGTTCCATTTTAAGTTTTGGATACGCTTTATAATCAACTTTAGTCACATCACATTCACTGAATTCTTCCAGAATTGATTCTCTTGCGGCTTTGAGCAGTATTTCTTTTTCTTCTGTTGATAATTCCATTTTATCACCTGTCAATTAACAATCTTGTAAACAACAAGCCTGGTCTTTCCGAACAAAAGAAACAGAAAGTCATCTTTAACAAAGAATGAATCGGTTAGAAACAGACTCGTTTCTTTATTGATTACTTCCTCTAAAATATACTTTCCAGCGGATAAATCAACTGCTTTAAAAAGATTCGTCAAAGTACCTCTGGAATTGGCTTCGTGAAAACTCATCATTAATAATTGATTTTTTATTATATATTCGACTTTTCCTGAAATCACGAAATCATTCCTTAACGAAATTAAGAACTCTCTTGAAGGATTTTTTTCGTCTGAATCCGTATCAAATGTTTCAGGAAATAAGTATCCGTCGTTACTTTCTTTGATCGAAGATTCATTTCGAAGATTATTAATCTGCTCATAGTTTTCACCGATGTCTTCCAATATCTCACCACTAACAGAACTGATAGAATAATAATTTCTTCCTTCAAACTTTTCTTTATAGACATATATTTTATGATCAAGTGCAAAAAGAAAAATTAGCTCNGGATTTTGCCAGAGTAATTCTTTTTTTGATAAATCAAAAGCGAAGATACCTCTGTGCTTAGGCATATCAGGCTTGGCGAACTTATGGAAAAAAATAATGTCATCCTGCACTGCTTCGATGCCAACCCAAAATTTATCTTCGAGTTGAAAATCGCTTAATATTTTTTTACCTGAATCAAGAAAAAGACAATGAAAATACACTTGTTTATTTTCAAGTTCGCGCTCTTCAATAATAAGCTTTCCTTCGTTGGTAGGAATGATTCTCCAGATTTGTCTTTTATTATCAAAGCGATAATTTTTCTTTAGCTTCATATTATTTCAAAGGTTCAAACCTTGCTGTAAAATGTCTCAACATAGGTGCTTCGTAGATAATTTTATATCCTTTCAGTTTGCTCCTGTTTTTGAATACCTCGATGATTATTTCGATCAGGTAATCAATATGACTTTGCGTATACACTCTTCTTGGTATTGCAAGACGAACCAATTCCATCATTGCAGGAATGAGTTTTCCATCTTTCTCGTATTTTCCAAACATTACACTTCCAATTTCCACTCCTCTCACGCCACCTTCAAGATAAAGTTCACAAACAATCGACTGACCTGGATATTGATCGGGTGAAAGATTAGGCAAAAATCTTTTTGCATCAATATAAATTGCGTGTCCCCCGGGTGGCTCAATAATTGGCACTCCGGCAGAAACTAATCTTTCGCCAAGGTATTCAACGCTTCGGATTCTGTATTCTAAATAATGCTCGTCAACAACTTCTTCTAATCCCTGAGCAACTGCTTCAAGATCTCTTCCTGCTAACCCTCCATAAGTTGGAAAACCTTCTGTCACAATAAGTAAGTTTCTGCATTTCATTGCAAGCTCCTCATTATTCAATGCAAGAAAACCACCTATGTTCACCAGTGCATCTTTCTTTGCACTCATAGTTGCACCATCTGCATATGAAAACATTTCCTGAGCAATTTCTAAAACTGATTTGTTTTCAAAACCTTTTTCTCTTTTCTTTATGAAGTATGCATTTTCTGCAAACCTGCAGGCATCAAGGAAAAGTGGTAACCCATATTTTTTACAAACTGCTTTAACTTCCCGAATATTTTGCATCGAAACCGGCTGTCCGCCACCAGAATTATTTGTAACAGTCATCATACAAAGAGGTATATTTTCTACACCTTTCTCTTTAATAAATGCTTCAAGCCTTTCCACATCCATATTTCCTTTGAAGTCTGCTCTCTGTTCTGGATGTTTACCAATCTCGTTTAGAAGATCTTCTGCTTCTGCACCTGTGAATTCAATGTTAGCTCTTGTTGTGTCGAAGTGAGTGTTATTCGGAAAATATTTTCCCGGTCCCCCAACTATCGAAAATAAAATTTTCTCTGCTGCTCTACCTTGATGAGTTGGAATGATGTATTTCATATGAGTTATTTTTTTAACTGCATCTTCAAAACGGTAAAAACTTTTAGAACCAGCGTATGATTCATCACCTTCCATTATTCCTGCCCACTGCTTTGCACTCATTGCTGAAGTTCCGCTGTCTGTCAGCAGATCAATAAGTACATCATCGGCGTGTATCATAAACGGATTGTAACCGGCCTCGGTGAGAATTTTTTCTCTTTCATCACGTGTTGTAAAGCGAATTGGTTCAACTGATTTTATTTTGAATGGTTCGATGATGGTTTTTGGTTTCATTGTTTATCTCAAATAGATTGGTGATTATTTCTAATACAAATTTACAAAATGAAAAGCTTCTTTGTTTGGTTTTTCTTCAGTAAATCAAATAAGTTTGATTTCAATAAGAAATCTGAATTACAGCCACAAGACATCGCTTCAGTCCGATCAGCAAAAAATTATTGCCTTTTGTGATAGGAAGGGATAATTTTTATATATCAATTTTCATTAATTAGTGAGGTGCATAATGGATTCCAACGAAACTATCACTCCTATTGACGAAACAGCTGGCGAAAACAGTGAACTGAGTCATTCCGATAAAATGATTGGAGTTTTCACTGAACCAGCAAAGACATTTTTTCTTACTTCAAAATTTCCCCTGCGTACTAAAGATTGGGTGATTCCTGTACTCATTCTTTTCTTTGTTGCTGCTTTAGTACGAATTATTGCTATGACAAATGAAGAAGTTTATTTCGACGCTAAGAAACAAGGAATAGAACGCATTGAGACTATGGTGGAAAGCGGAACCCTAACACAGGAACAGGGGGATGAAGCTATAAACGCAATTGACCAGCAAATGGAATTTATGAATGGGCCTGTTGGCTGGGTTATCACAATCGCTACTACACTTATTTTTGGTTTTGTTGTGATCATAATAATTGTTGGCCTCTATTATCTGCTGATTAAATTTTTATTAAAAGGTGAAGGAACTTTCTCTTCGGCACTTGTAGCAACTGGACTTGTGAGTTATATCAGTGTTCTGCAAATTATTATTGCCGGAATTTTGACAATGCTTTTAGGAAAAATGATTATGGACACAAGCTTGGCTTCACTTATGGGAAGTGATAAAATGACATTAACCGGTTGGTTCTTAGCCAAAATTGATCCTATAAGTATTTGGGCTTACATCGTTTTATCCATTGGATTGGCAAAGATGTTCAAATCTGAATCGAACGGAAAATATTATGCACTTGTATTCGGAGTATGGTTAATCGGTATGTTTATCTTGTTCCAGCTTGCCCAGGCTGTTCCATTCCTTCAGAATTTTATGCAATAAGTTTAAAATAATTAATTTAAGTGAGGCTCATATTAGAGGTGAGTCTCACATATAACTCAATATTTTTATATCACACTCTGCGGATCAACATCATAAATTAACCGCACATCTTTATATCGTGATTTCCTGTTAAACTCAGCGAAAGAATCGAGAATAGCTTTTCTTAAGGTCTTTCCACCAGCATCAGTCTCTTTCGGAGATTTAATTAATATTTGATAACGGAATTGTCCTTTAAGTTTTGATATTAAAGCTGGGGTCGGAGGCGATATTTTTAACCACTTACGAAATTTTTTCAATTCATTGTAGTAGGCAGTTATTGCACCTTTTGCTTTTTCATTAGACTGATCTTTAGTTTCAACTAAAGCAATTCGGGTAAAAGGAGGAAAACCCATTTTTTCTCTGTCAGTAATTTCTTTTTCGTAAAAGCTTTTGTAATTATTATTCAATACCATTTGCAGAGCAAAATGTTTTTCGTTCTGTGTTTGAATGATTACTTCGCCAGGTGATTTGCTTCTACCCGCTCTTCCGGAAACCTGAGTTAGTAATTGGAATGTTCTTTCATCTGCCCGGAAATCGGGAAGCCACAGAGTTGTTTCGGCAGAGATGACACCAACAAGTGTCACACGTGAAAAGTCTAAACCTTTAGAGACCATTTGAGTTCCAACTAAAACATCTGTCTCTCCGCTACCAAATGAAATAAGTATCCTACTCAATGCTGATTTTTTAGTTATGGAATCAGAGTCTATTCTGCTCATCTTAACATTTGGGAAATAAAATTCCATTTCGTCTTCGACTCGTTCAGTTCCGGTTCCAAAATATTTTATTTGAATCGAACCACAATGAGTGCATGCACGGGGAACATCCTTTATCAATCCACAATAATGACATTCGACATTATTTTTATTTATATGATAAACCATCGGGACTGAACAATTATCACATGTTTCCACTTCACCGCAATCAGTACAATAAATTTGAGTTGAAAAACCTCTTCTGTTTTGTAAAATGATTACACCTTCACCTCGCTTTATTCTTTCTTCTATCTTATCAAGCAGGATTTTCGAAAAAATATTTTCCATTTTCTTTTTCATTCTTTCCTTTTTCACATCAACAAGTGTGATCACAGGTAGCTTTGCATTATCAATTCTTTCAGGAAGTTCTTGAAGATTATACTTCCCAGTTTTAGCGTTATACATACTTTCTATGGAAGGTGTAGCTGAGCCCAACAAAACAGGACAGTTTTCAATACTTCCAAGCATAATTGCTGAATCGCGTGCGTTGTATTTCGGAACCATGTCTGCCTGTTTGTAACTTGCATCGTGCTCTTCATCAATAACAATAAGTCCAATTTTCTTCAACGGTGCAAATAATGCGGACCTTGCACCGATTACAACACTCGACTTCCCTCTTGCTATTCTCTGCCATGAATCAAATCGTTCACCGGGAGACATTCTGCTATGCAACACAGTAACTTCATTTCCAAATACATTAAAAAATCTTGATGTGATTTGAGGAGTTAGAGAAATCTCGGGAACGAGTATCATTACAGTTTTTTTCTGATCAAGAACTTTTTTTGCTAGTTCTATGTAAACCTGAGTTTTTCCGCTTCCTGTTACACCGTGCAATAAAAAAGTTTTGAAAATTTCATCATCAATTACTTTTGAAACTTCCGCTATTACTTCAGCCTGATGCTTTGAGAGGGAGAACGTTGTCTGATCCTCTCTGTATTGCTCTACGTATCTGCGGTCAATTTCCTGTTCATAAATTTTAACTAATCCTTTATCGGCAAGAGAATCAAGTGAAGATTTCGAAGAAGATGTTTTATTCAGCAGTTCGGCAACAGGTAAACCTTTTCCCTTTGCATTAACTAATTCTAAAAGCAGCTTAATTTGTTTTGGAGAACGTCTTTCAATTTCGGGGAAAATGGAATAAATCTCCCCAACCTTTTTATTCAGCTTAACATAATTAACTGTTTTTGCTTTTACTTTGGCAGCTTGCAGTTGATCGAGTAGAGTCACTAATCCATTTTCCTGCAGGGTTCTTAGTATGGAGTAAATATTTTTTTTCTTTACAAGTTTCTGAAGCTG
>BS_KBA_SWE02_21mDRAFT_10000366_pt1 | contig 16619 bp, 8 predicted proteins | sample BalSeasSWE02_21m_FD_9196 | JGI IMG/M metagenome (IMG submission 9196)
GCACTACATTTCTTTATAGGAGATTGGTCTGTTGGCGGATGGGGAGGTATTGAAGCTTCAATGGCTGCTGTAAATGAAATGAAAAAAGAAGGGATGGTTGCAACCACTGGATTGTACGACAATAGATTGTACGGTTCGCTTTATTTTAGAGATTCATTTTATAACGATACCAATACCAACCAAATGCAAGGTTCTACTTGGGATGTTTTAATGAATGATACTTACGGGGATACTTACAATAACCATGCGTATTTTAGAAAATGGCTGCCAAATTATGTTTGGAATAATGGATATGTTGGGGTAAATGTTACGTTAATGCGTTATGCAGATGTATTATTAATGTACGCAGAAGCACTTAATGAAACGGGAAATACACCAAAAGCAATTGATTTAATCAATGAAATAAGAAATGTACATGGATTTATGCCAAATATTACTGTAAGCACTAAGGAAGCAGTGAAAACACAAATAATTCATGAAAGAACAATGGAGCTAACGCTTGAATCAACACGGTTTTTTGATTTAAGAAGATGGGGAATGTTAGATCAGGCTATGCAAGCTGCAGGAAGAACAGGATTTAGTGCTGCTAAACATTCATATCTTCCAGTGCCATTATCGGAAATACAAGCAAATTCAAAAATTGAATAATTACAAATTAATGGTTTGAGTTTAGTTTAAAAGGGCTGTCTGAAAAGACAGTCTTTTTTTATGAACTTACAAGCATAGAAATATATAATTACAAAAAGAGCTTTTGATACCTTTTTTTGTTTGAAACATCATTTTAAAATAGCACCACAACTATTTTTTAGTCAGTTTTTCTTTTTAACCAAACCAACTGAAAGTAAATTTCAGGAATATTGGTTGGCAAAAAAAACAATTCGACTAAAAAAACATCACGATTTTATTGAAAATTGTGATTTTTCAGATTTAAAAGTTTTCGATATTTTATTGAAATCAATTCCAAAAAACACACAATTACAGTTAAGTAATAGTGCTGTAATNAGNTATTCACAGTTGTTTGACATAAAAAAAGAAGTNAATGTTTTTTGTAATAGAGGCACTAGTGGTATTGACGGAAGTACAAGTACTGCTATTGGAGCTGCAAGTATTTCAATAAAAAANACTATTTTTATTACAGGTGATATCAGCTTTTTTTACGATAGCAATGCATTGTGGAACAATTATATACCTGCTAGTTTTAGAATTGTTATTGTGAATAATGGAGGAGGCGGTATTTTTAGGTTTATTCCTGGCCCTCAGCAATCTGAAGCATTGGATTATTTTGAAACGCCACATCAATTAACTGCTGAGCATTTATGTAAAATGTATAAATTTGAATATTCCACAGTTCATAATGAATTTGAATTAAATAGAGAATTGTCTGGTTTTTACGAAGCATCAAACCTTCCGAAATTATTGGAAATTTTCACACCAAGAGAAGAAAATGATATCATATTGAAAGCATATTTCAACAATTTAAAAGAGTAAAAAAATGGAATTAAAAATAGGAGATAAGGTAGATTTAATTGTAGTTAGAAAAGCAGGAATTGGATTTACAGTTTTAGTTGAAGANGAATTCGAAGGAATGCTTTATAGAAATGAGTTGTACCAAAAAATTGAAGAAGGNCAGAAATTGGTTGGTTATGTTAAAAAAATTCGTGACGATGAAAAGCTTGATGTAAGTTTAAATCCGATAGGTTTTAAGAGAACAGTTGTAACCAATGAAATTAAAATATTAAATGCATTAAAGCAAAATGANGGNTTTTTACCCTTAAATGACAAGAGTTCTCCAGATGATATAAAATACCAATTGGGAATGAGTAAAAAAGCATTTAAAAGTGCTGTTGGAGGTTTGTTTAAACAAAAATTAATTATAATTTCTGAAGAAGGAATTTCAAAATCGTAACTGAAAGAAGCAAAAGTAAAGCTACACCAATTTTAAAATTCCTAATAAATAAAGTACTATAGATGATAGTCTATTGAAAATGTTTTAACTTTTTTATTTTGGTTCTATAGTAAAAGAATAATGGTATTTTTTTGGAGGTATAAGGTATTCATCGTGTACAAATCTTCCCCAAGAAGTATCACCTCCAACACCCATTTGCAAATAATCTATGTTCCACTGAACGGTTTCTCCCAGTTCAATATCAGCTCCATGTTTGGTGGTTACAGGAATTAATCCAGACGCAGAAGCCACACCATCAGTATCACTGTTAAAATCTAATTCATTCATTGAAAAAGGCCAAACACTTGTATTCAATAAGGTAGAATTAGAGCAGACTTTTAATGAAATTTCATTTGATGAAACTTCTGCCCAACGAATGTCTGTTTTGTTACCTGTTTCCTGTGGACGAGAATATCTGTGAAACTGATTTTCAATTTTTCCTGAATAAATTCCAGTTTTCATTCCAGTTTTCCGATCCCAATAACTTTCTTTAGGGCCGTTTCCATACCAAGAAATATTTGTAAAATTTTTAGGTAAAGTTACATACATTCCCAATCTAGGAATATTAGGGAGGTCTTTTTTAGTTGGACTAAAACTATAATCAATTTTTAAATTTCCATTAGTTTGAAGTGTATAATTAATAGTAACATCAGCTACGTTATTTGGAAGTATATATGCAACTTTATAAGAAATTCCTGTAGCAGTAATTTTAGGGTTTTCAATTAATTTTGCAGTATAATTATAAGTTGCATTTTGCCAAATTTTAGCCCATTTATCCATCCCATTTCCTAAATCGTTATCTGTTGGAGGTCTCCAAAAATTTGGACGAATAGGTTGATTAGTAATTGTTTTACCATTGAAAAGCCAAGAAAAAATTTCCCCAGAAATGGAATTTATTTTTAAATCAACTTTTTCATTTTTAAGTTGAATAGTTCCTTCAGAAGTAATAATTTCTAAATTATTTTGTACAGTTGATGGATTATTTAAGCTACTTCCTTTTTGAATAATGAACTGATCCCAGGCAATTTCATAACCTTTTGGGATGACTGGTGTTTCGGATTTCTGAATTAAACTCACTTCAAGTATAATTTCATCAGGAGTTTTAAAATTATGCTGAATTTCTTCAAATTTTAGTGTTTTTGTTTCCTGAGCTTTAATTTCAATTTTAATATTTGATTTCTTAAACGTTTCTGTACCATTGGTTAGAACACGAAATTGCAATTCTTTATCAGAAAAATCTGCAAAGAAATTTTTATTTACAATTTTAATATTTCCATCTCCTAAATAATAAAATTGAACAGGTTCATATACCTTTTTAACTTCTGATAAATGTGGGTGCGGGCTGCGGTAAGGATCAACCAAGCCGTTGTTTAAAAAATTCCCATCAGTTGGTAAATCCGGATGAAAATCGTGTCCGTATGCCAAAAAAGGTTTTCCGTTTTCATCTTTGTATTCCAAACTTTGATCTACCCAATCCCAAATAAAACCACCTTGAAGGTTTGAATATTTTTCAATAATATCCCAGTAATCTTGTAAGTTTCCTACTGAATTTCCCATTGCATGAGCGTATTCAATCATAATAGAAGGTTTGTCAGAATTTGATTTTCCATGTGCAATTAAATATTCTGGCTTAGGATACATGGGGCAATACAAATCTGTATAATCATCTTTTTCTGCTGGTTCATATTGCACAATTCTGTTGTCATCTTTTTCTTTTAACCATTTATAAGTACTTCTAAAAACTTCCCCTTTTCCAGCTTCATTTCCTAAAGACCACGAATAAATTGACGCATGATTTCTATCACGATAATACATTCGTTGCGTACGCATCATATGTGCTGGTAACCAGCTCATTTCATTTCCAATTTGTGTATTTTCATCAATTGCTAATGGGTGACTTTCAATATTTGCTTCGTCTACCACATATAAACCGTATGTATCACATAAATCTAACCAATAAGGATCATTTGGATAATGTGAAGAACGTACAGCATTTACGTTGTTTTGCTTCATTAATTTAATATCCTTTTCCATTGATTCCCTTGAAACCACGTGTCCGGTAAATGGATCCGTTTCGTGACGGTTAACACCTCTAATATAAATAGCCTTTCCATTTATAAGAACCTGACTATTTTTAATTTCAACACTTTTAAACCCAACATATCTTGTAATATATAGGTTGTTTTTAGGAGTATTTTCGTCTTCTAAAGTAATTTTTAAGATATACAAATTTGGAATTTCAGCCGACCATTGTTTTACGTTTTCAATTATTTTTTCTGAAACGAAATCTATTGAGGAATTCTCAGGAATTTCTACGTTTTTTATTTCTTTAATAATAGATTTTTTACCATCCAACAATTCTAAAACAATTGTTCTTGAAGCTTTTTCTGAAGAATTATTAGTAATAGAAACAATTCCTTTAAAAATTCCTTTAGTGTACAGTTCATCTAAATTTGAATAGGTGTAATAATCTGAAACAAAAACTTTTGGCTGTGAATACAAATACACGTCACGTTCAATACCACTCATTCGTAACATATCCTGACTTTCCAAATAACTGGCATCACTCCAGCGAAATAGTTGTAAGGCAATTAAGTTTTTTCCTTCTTTTAAAAATGATGAAATATTAAACTCAGCAGGTGTTTTACTACCTTGTGAATAACCAACATAATTGCCATTAATATATACATACATAGCTGATTTTGCCCCTGCAAAATGGAAAATTATGTCTTCATATAAAAAATCTTGAGTAAGAATAACTTCTTTTCTGTAGGTACCAACCGGATTGTAATCAGTTGGAGCGTCAGGCCATTTAGTTTCAAAAGGATAGCGTTCATCTAAATAAATTGGGTAATCATAACCTTCAACTTCCCAGTTAGCCGGAACTGGAATGGTTGCCCAATCACTATCGTCAAAATCTATGTTTTGAAAAATAGTGAGTCGTTGTTTTGGATCTTTTACAAAATGAAATTTCCAGTCGCCATTTAAACTTATAAAACGATTTGAATTCTCTTTTTCAATAATTTCAGCTGATTCACTTCCAAAAAAAGTAGCTCTGGGAGGTAATTTATTTTCTTCAAATATTTGATGATTGAAATGATTTTTTTGCTCAGGAACTGATGTGAGTTGCTCTTGTTTACAGCTTATGGCAATAAAAGCAACTACGAATGCTACTAATTTTATTTTCATTGTTTTTCTAATGTTCTGGTTAATACGACTTCATAAAGTCTTCTGCAAATATTTTTTTTAGGTAGAAAATTAATTCTTCGGCGTTTGCTTTATTGAAAACAATTGGAGGTTTTATTTTTAACACATTATGATCTGGCCCATCAGTACTCATTAAAATACCATGGTCTTTCATTCTGTTTGCTAAATAATCTGTTTGATCGGCAAGTGGTTGCATTTTGGCATTAACCAATTCAATTCCTAAAAATAATCCTTGGCCACGAACATCACCAATAATAGGAAACGCTACAGCTAGTTTTTTCAATTCAGCTTTTATAAATTCTCCGATTAAAAGTGCATTTTCTTGTAGTTTTTCTCTTTTTACTGTTTTTATAACTTCTGTACCAATAGCACAAGAAACTGGATTTCCTCCAAAAGTGTTGAAATATTCCATGCCATTGGCAAATTTATCTGCAACTTCTTGGGTACAAACTACAGCAGCCAATGGATGCCCGTTTCCTAAAGGTTTCCCAATAGTAACAATATCTGGAATTACATTGTGCAATTGAAAACCCCAAAATGTTTTTCCCATTCTTCCGCAACCTGTTTGTACTTCATCTGAAATACAAATGCCACTAGCTGCTCTTATATATTCATAAGATTTTGCTAAAAACCCATCAGGTAATTCTACTTGTCCGCCGCAGCTTATAATTGGTTCAATAATAAATCCTCCAACGTTTCTGCCTTTAGTTTTAATTTTATCGATTTGTTTTTTGACTTCTTCAGCATATTTTTCTCCAGTATTTCCCCCTCTGAATTTTCCTCTGAAAGCATCAGGTAGAGGAAAAATATGCGTATGCTTTGGAGCGCCTTTCCCACCTTTTCCATCAAATTTGTATGAACTAATATCAATACACATATTACTGTTTCCATGGTAACCAACTTCCGAAGCTACAATATCACATGCTCCAGTTACTGCTTTTACCATTCTAATGGCCAATTCATTGGCTTCGCTTCCTGAATTCACAAAATGTAGCACGTTTAATTCTGGAGGTAAGGTTTCTAACAATTCTTTTGTTAATTCGTTGATATTTTCGTGTAAATAGCGTGAATTTGTGTTTATCAAGGCCATTTGTTCTTGCCCTGCTTTAACCACTGAATAATTTTCATGACCAACATGTGCAACATTATTTACCGTGTCTAAATATTTTTTACCATATTGATCTAAAATATACTGACCTGCACCACGAACCATTTTAATTGGTACATTGTATTGCAGACTTAAACTTTTACCCAAATGTTGTTTTCTGTAATTGACAAGCTCACTGTTAGAAATGACTGATTTTGGTTGAAGCCCGTTCACTTTAAATAACAAATTAGGATTAGGGCAAATACTTTTCCAAACGTTTATTTGATTGAAGTAAGTTACTCCTGGAAAATCAATTTTATAACCTAATAAGGATAGCATTATTTGAAAATGTAGGTGAGGAACCCAGTTGCCATTATCGGAATGGTTTCCTAAAATAGCAATGCAATCTCCTTTTTTAACAGTATCACCTATGTTGTTTTTTAAAGCACTTTCAACCGATAAGTGTCCGTATAATGTAAAAAATTCAAGATTCTTAATAGTGTGTTTCAAAATAACCAATCCGCCGTATTCTTTATCACTAGCATTGTTAACAGCAGTAACAATTTCACCATCAAACAAAGCGTGTACTGGCGTTTGAGCAGGTAACCAGAAATCAATTCCTAGATGAATACTTCGACTTTCTCTTCCGTAATTTCCAATTTTATCATAGGCAGATGAGGTGTAAATTGGTCGTGGTTCTAAATAACCGCCAGCAATTATTTTAGTTGGTTGTTGAGTTTGAAGTTTGTTGATTTTATATTGAAATAAATCCAAATCATTAAACTCTTTTTCGTGACCTATCCATTTGCTCGAGACACTTAAATCCAGTGGTTGAATGTCATTTTTTTGAATGGATGGAAACAATTCAGTTAAATTGAAGTTGTTTGTATCAGCCCATTTTTTAAATTCAATTTCATTTGGATGTGCTGTAAATCCACAAGCCTGTCTAAAACTATAAAGCGCAAAATCGGCATTAATGGTATGCCATTTTTTAAGAACTTCCCAAGCAGGCTTTTCGCTGGCAAGCAAATAGAGGTTATCAGGTTCTTTAATTTTGTTGATAGCCGATTTAGTAACCGAAATAACCAGTCGCATAGCAATGGCATTGTATAAATGAATCAATTCACTTTCTTGTAAAGGAAATGAGGAATGGTATCCTTTTATAATTGGCAAAGTAGCCTCTAAAGCATCGTTGTGGTGCATAATCGCATAGGCACAAGCAACAGCTAAATCATTGATTATTTGTGTGTAAACGGCATCTCCGTAATCTATAATTGTTGTAACTTTTGGTTGTAGTAAATCTTGTGAAACAATGATGTTATTTTCATTAGCATCGTTATGAACAACCGCTTTTCTTAATTTACTGAAAGAATTAAAATTTTCTTCAAACTGGTTTTGAAAATAAGTAATAATGTCTTTTTCTTCTTCATTAAACAAGTATATATGTTCTTTTGTCCAAAGTGATTGTGCAATATCCCAAACTAATTCTCGATGCGCTTCTTTATGCTCAAAGCCTTGTAATGTATCTGTTAATTGCCCACATTGTTCTCCTAAACTATATCGTAAATCATCCAATTGTGGATTTACATCGTTCCAAATTCTTCCTGAGACCCAAGTTAACAATCTAACTTTTCGTTGCTTTCCATAAGCATCTAAAATTTCCGAAACGGAATTTTCAAGCGTATCATTTATAACTTTAGGAGTCATTAAATGAACCTTATTATCTTCAATAAATTGTAATAATTTTTGCTGAAAATCAAGATAATTTTCATTCTCATTCGGACGAGAAATTTTTAAAATATAGCCATCATTATTTTCAACTTTAATTCTAAAATTAAAATCCAATTCACCTGGAAGTTCAGACACTACACCTTCAATATTATAAAGTTGTAAAGCAATTTTTTCAGCTTGCTGAACCGATATTTTTAAATTGTTGTAATTCATTTATTCTTCCATTAAAAGCATAATAATATGTGCTGCACTCCAACTAAAATTTTCTGATTCTCTTCCTTCACCAGTAATTGGGTGGTAGTTTTCTCTAATTGATTTTCCTTTTCCTAAAACTCCTTCGGCACCATTTAATATTTGAACGGTGGCTTTATTGGCTTCAGCAATAAAACCATAATTACGCAATCCTTTTACGCCAAAATAAGCCTGATCTAGCCAGTTTGGACCTCTCCAATAACCATTTAACGGATCGAATTTTGGATGATCGGCACTCATAGTTTGAAAAGGAACTTTGGTATAGAATTTTTCAGGATTCATCATTTTATTTTTCACAGCTTCAGCTTGTTCTTGTGTCGCTGCATTTGCCCAAAGAGCTGTCCAACCTTCGCTTCCTTCTCCTTTTATAAAAGTAGTTCCTTCTATGTTAGTATCGTAAAACCAACCATCTTTTGTGTCAAAAAATTGTTGTTGAATGTTGGTTTTTAAAATAGCAGCTTCTTTTTTATATGTTTCAACATCATTAGTTAATTTCAATACTTCAGCCAAGGTTATCAAATATATTTTTTCAGCATAGAGATACGCATTTAAATCTACACTTTCTTGATCTAATGAATATGCGCCTTCTTCATTTTTTAATATTTTAGAATTGTCAAAACGAATGGCATTGTCCATTCCACTTTCCCATTTGGCTGCTATTAAACTACCATCAGTTGAGCCATATTCACACAAACCATCTTTATCATGGTCACGTTTATTGTACCACCACTCATGGTATTCCTTCAATTTAGGGTAGAATTCTTTAACAAATGCGGTATCCTTATCTTTTTTGAAAATTTTCGCTACCGCCCAAACTGAAAGTGGGGGCTTTGTGTCGCGATAATTATGAGCTTCAATGGTAGTGTCTCTATAAATACAGTCAACAATAAAACCATCTTCTTGTTGATAATCAAATAGTGCTCTCATTTGATTTTTTGCTAAACTGGTATCATAATACGATAAGCCAACTGCGTGTTTCCACGAATCCCAAGACCAAAAACCGTGAAACCATTTGTAATGATAGCTTGGAAATAAACCTTCATGTTTTAATTCTCCAGCCGCAATACGCCAATTATTTTGAAGTGTTAATTGTGCTTTTGCTAAAACCTGTTCATAAATTGAATCTTTAAATGCTGGTTTTAAATTGTTTATCAATGCAGAAATTTGTGCTTCTTTTTCTTTTTTTCTGAAGTTTAAAATTGAATCAAATGAAATAGTTGCAAGTGCTTCTTTTTCATTTTCCCAAGAATATTCAGCGAAAATAAAAGTTTGTGAAAATAGTATTTCTTTTGATTGATTGGGTTTTAAGGTTATGCTTTCAGCTTTTGTGATGTAGGTGCTATCAGTATTTTTTATGGAAGTTCCTGTTGGAAATAAAATATGTCCAATGGCATCTGATTTTGTTGAGGTAATTGTAACTTCATTATTATTTGATGATAATTTTATTCCATCGGCAAATAATGGTTGATTTTTCCAATGTAAGGAAATAGCAATAGCTTCTTTACCAATATTTGTAATTGTTGATTTTATGATTGCTGTATGTCCTGAACTAAAAAAAAGTTGTTGGGTTAGTTTTAAATTTTCATTTTTAAAAGTTTGCTCTAAATGACTGTTGTAGCTTTTGGTTTCAATTGAATTCCAAACAACATTGTTTAAAATAAGTTGTGTGAGATTTGTACTGCTCCAAATACCGTTTTGTTGGGTCATTAAAAATGGCCCTGAAAAACCTCCATAACTTGAAATTGTATCTGGGAAACTATAACCAAACCAAGCGCCCTGATCGGAAAACAGCAACATTTTTTTATCGAATGAACTTGAAGGTGAACCGTTAAAATTCAACAAGTTTTCAAAATCATATTTTAACAAACTGATTTCTTCTTGCTTTGGTTTTTCGTGGCAACTTATAAAAAGTATTAAAAAAGCAACTGATAATTTAAGAATTCTTTTGGGCATTGATCTTCAATGATTTTATGTATTAACTATATGTATTACGAATGGGAAAGTGAAAGTTATTAATATTTAATGTTAATTTTTTAAAAAGTGTTGAAATTTTATTTGATATAAAGGGAATTAGCATGAATATTATTGGTAAAATAAATTTATTATCAATAGTGTTACAAATAAATAATTTATTAAAAATTATTTAACTTCAATACTATATTACCATTAATTGATGAATATCAAAAATAATAGATTAACATTGTTTTAGTTAGGAGTTTTCATACATTTTTAGTAGAAAAATATCTCTAGAAAATTATGTAGTTTTAGTGTAAAATTATCAGCAAAAATCAACTTCAATTTTGATGCAATTCAGGGAATGATATCCAAGTTAAAAGAAGGGAAAATAGTTATTTTACAGCAAGTTTATACCTTATACTTTGATAAGGTTTATCGCTTTTGTTACTCCTACACAAAAAATAGGGATCTTGCGATGGACATCTCTCAGGAAGTTTTTTTAAAAATTTGGAGAAATCGACAAAACATTGCTGAGGATATACCTTTAGAACAACAGCTATTTGTGATTTCAAAGAATTTGATTTTTGATTATTTCAGAAGAAAAGTAAAAGAGCAAGAAGTTTTATTAAGCTACAAACAGGCATTAACTATTGAAAGCACAGATGATAGTGAGGTGAAAGAGATTCGACTTAAAAAAATTTATTCTTGTATAGATCAGCTTCCTAAAAAGCAACAAAAAGTTATAAAAATGCACCGCTTTCAAGGTTTAACTTATGAAGAAATTTCAGAAATATTAAATATTTCAGTAAATACGGTATCTGCACATATTTCTTCCGGAATGCGTTTTATAAAAAAGAACGTTATTTAAAAAATTTAACATTTAAAACTAGTAACCTTCATTTTTTCATTCGTAATAGTTATATAACTGAATGATAAAAGTGAAATGATTGATGATTTAATACAAAAATTTGTTGAAGGAAAGTGTACAGCTCAGGAGCTGGACTTTTTAAAATCATATTTCGATTCGGATAACCAATCTGAATTAGAAGAAATAATGTTAAAAAAATGGAGTTCTGAAAATGCTTCAATAGAAACTTCATTAGAAAAAACACATGTTTGGAGTGAAATAAGTTCCGAAATTTCCAAAGAGNCAAAAACACAAAGAAACACCAGAAAATTAACCCAATGGACTTTATCTATTGCAGCTAGTTTGATTGCGATTATAGGTTTAGTGGCATTTTTTAATTCCATAAATTCAAACCCTATTTCTACCATAAACAATGGAAATGATCCACTTTTGGTTCAGTTAGAAGATGGAACAAAAGTTTGGTTAAAAACAGGTTCGTCTTTACAATACAATGAACATTTTGCTGCTTCAGAACGCCTTGTAGAACTTCATGGGGAAGCCTATTTTGAAGTTGCTCATAATGTTGAAAAACCATTTAAGGTTTCTCATAATAATGTGCAAACTGTTGTTTTAGGAACTGCATTTAATATCAATACAACCAATCAAAATCAGGCAAAAGTTTCATTATTTAATGGAAGTGTAAAACTGGTAAAACTCAATAAAGAATGGTTCATAAAACCAGGTGAAGAAATCACTTATCATACAAATTCTTTTGCTCCAACTATTTCAAAATTCAATCTTACTTCAAACAATATTTTGGCTTGGAAAACTCAAAAATTTGAGTTTAAAAATCAGCCTATTGAGGAAGTGTTAATGACATTAGAAAAACATTATCAAATTAATATTGAATATAACAAGGATAATATTTTAAATAAAAATATTACCTGTGAATTGGATTTTAACGAAAATATAGACAATGCATTACAAGTAATTTTATTTCCACATCAATTAATTTTCACAAAAGAAAACGGAAATATTATTATAAAAAAATAACCGAAGAAGTAAAAACAATGTCTTACTCCAACGGTTAATACATTCTAGTAGATAATTTGAGACTTTTCTACAAAGAATACATTTATTAATAACTAATAACAAATTTATGCAAAAAAAAGTATTTAGTGGGTTTGCCATTCGAAAAAAGGGCAAATTGTTAAGAAATTTGGTTACCAGTCTTTTTTTGGTAGTTACACTACTTGCAAGTGCGAGTTCATTGAAAAATCAGGAACCCATTTCTTTGAAAATCGAAGAAAGTTCCATCATTGAAGTTTTCAAACTTATTGAAGATCAAACTGATTACAATTTTGCTTATGATGAAAATCAGTTAAAAGCGATTACAGTTAAAAACTTGAAGTTTCAAAATGCCGAAATTACTACTGTTTTAAATTATTTAAAAAAACAAACAGCTTTAGACTTTAAAGTAGTTAATCACACAATTACAGTAAAAAAAGTATTACAAAAAGGAAATCCAGTAAATGCTACTAAGGTTTCACAACAACAAAAAGAAATTAAAGGAACTGTTACTGATTCCTATGGAAACCCATTACCAGGCGCATCAATAATTGTTAAAGGTGAAGCTACACAAGGAACGGATACCGATTTTGATGGAAACTTTAGCATACAGGTAGCCAATGAAGAAGCTATTTTAGTTATTAGTTTTGTAGGATTTTTAAAGCAAGAAGTACTTGTTGGCCAACAATCTATATTGAAAATAGCCCTTCAAGATGATCTTCAAAGTTTAGATGAAGTAGTTGTAATTGGTTATGGAACTCAGAAAAAAAGTGATGTTACAGGTGCAATTGGGCAAGTAAAAGCAAGTGAATTAACTCAAGTTGTAACAGTAGATCCAATGAGTGCTTTACAAGGTAGAGTTTCTGGGGTTACAGTAACTTCATCTTCGGGTAGTCCGGGTTCTACTGCCGATATTATGATTAGAGGTATTGGTAGTTTTGGAAATAACCAACCTTTATATATTATTGATGGTGTGCAGGCTGATCCTTCTTTTATGGATTCAAACAACATTGCATCTATTGAAGTTTTAAAAGATGCTGCTTCTGGAGCAATTTATGGTACAAGAGCTGCAAATGGGGTAATTATTGTAACTACAAAAACAGGAAAATTAGGAAAGCCAATTATTGATATTGAATCTTCTTTTAGTAGCAATATATCTAGAAATGAAATGGATTTATTGGATGCAGATGGTTATGTAAAAGTGCATGGTCAAATGTTTGAGAATGCAGGAAATACATTGCCTCAATATGTGCAAAATCCACCAGCTGTAGATACAGATTGGATAGATGAAACCCATAGAAGTGGGCAGTTATCATTGTTAAACATTAGAGTAAGTGGTGCAACGGACAATATCAATTATAGTGTTGCTGGAAATTTTGCAGATGAAATAGGATTGTTAATTGGATCTGAATTTACTAAAAAAGGTATAAGTGCCAATTTAGGTATTAAAAAGGGTAAATTAAAAATAAACACCAATTTAAATTATACAGAGACAGACCAAGAAGCCTATAAGTTTTCATTGAGAGAAACATATCATATTTCTCCATTAATTCCTGTGTATGATGCTTCTAAAGAATATGGATTTGGATATAGAGATGGTGATATACCTGATCATCGTAATCCTGTTGGAGATGCTTCTTACCTTGAAGGAAATACCAAATTGAAATATTTTTTAGGAAATATAACATTTGGTTATGAAATAATTGAAGGATTAAATATGAATGCAAATTTTTCCATGTCAAATTTGGCAAATTACACCTATAGTTTTCATACACCATTTCAGGTTAGAGATGTGCAGGAAGAAGAAGATCAATACGCTTTTGTGTCAGAATACTACAATGAATTTAGAAGATTAAATCAAGAATATACTGCAAATTATAAATTTGAATTAAGTAAAAGTTCCTTTGATGTTTTGTTGGGATATCAAAGAATATCTGAGCCATACAAAGAAACATATGCACAAGGTGAAGGGTATAAATTGGATGATGAAGGGAATAAGGTCCCGGCAATTATTTTAGATGATAGTTTTAACACATTAAATGCTTTTACCGACGGTACGTATTCAGCGAATGGAACAAATGCGGAATATAGCCTGGTTTCTTATTTCGGAAGAATTAACTATTCATATGACAATAAATACTTATTTCAAGCGAGTGTTCGTAGAGATGGAAGCTCAAAATTCGGTATAAATAACAGATATGGAGTATTTCCTTCATTTGCATTAGGATGGAAAATTACGGATGAAAAATTCATGAAAGATCAACATATTTTCAACTTCTTAAAGTTAAGAATGAGTTGGGGACAAGCAGGAAATGATAGTGCTTTAGGGTACTACGATTATGTTGCTTTAATTAGTCAGGGGAAAAGTCAAAATGATGGAGGTTATGTATTTGGAAACCCTCAAACATCTTCATTGGGAAGTATAGCAAGAGATTTACAAAATGATGATTTGCAATGGGAAACAAACACATCTTCAAACTATGGTCTTGATTTTGCTTCATTAGAAAGTAAATTAAAAGGGGCTATAAATTATTATAAAAGTAGTACGGAAGATTTATTAATCACAAAAGTAGTTTCTCCATCGGCAGGTATAAACAGTCCTGTGGTAAACGTAGGTGAATTTGTAAACAAAGGGTTTGAATTTGAACTTGGCTATATGAATAATGATAAGGAATTTCATTATAACGCTTTTGCCACTTTTACAACCATAAATAGTGAGGTAACTAAATTAAGTAGTGAAGACCAAGTATTGTATGGTGTTGGGTTAAAATATGGTTCAGACCATTTTGTGAATCAGACGAAAGTAGGACATGAACCAGGAGCTTTCTTTTTACCAACAACCAATGGAATTTTTCAAAGTCAAGCTGAAATTGACGCGCATAGTTTAAACGGAGAATTAATTCAGCCAGAAGCTGCACCTGGAGATATCCGTTTTGTAGATCAAAATAATGATGGAGTTATTAATAGTGATGACGCCACTTATCAAGGAACAGCAATACCAAAATATGAATATAGTTTAAGTTTAAATTCAGATTATAAAGGATTTGATTTCAATTTATTCTTTCAAGGTGTTGGTGGAAATAAAATTTACAACGGAAATGATTTTGAAATGTTAGGAATGGATAGTGGAAGAAATTTTAAAACAGAAACCTTAGATGCTTGGACACCTTCCAATACAAATACTGACATTCCTAGAGCAGTTCTTGGTGATCCAAATCAAAATACAAGAGCTTCAACCAGATTTTTAGAAGATGGCGGCTACTTTCGTATTAAAACTATACAGTTAGGGTACAGTATAGATAAAAAAGTACTTGAAAGTGTTCAAATGTCAAAGTGTAGGGTTTATTTAACAGGTCAAAACTTATTTACTTTTACAAATTACAGTGGTTTAGACCCTGAAGTAGGAGGAAGTATTTTATCAAGAGGTATAGATAGAGATTTATATCCAAAATACAAATCAGTCATTTTAGGAGTACAACTTCAATTTTAACTTTAAAAATTTACGAAATGAAATATATAAATAAAATATATATGGTGGCATTTATATTGCTGGCATTAGTATCTTGTAACGATGATGAATTTTTAGAGCAATCATCACCCGATCAGTTAACTTCAGAAAGTTTCTGGAGAAATGCAGAAGATGCAAAATCTGGATTAACGGCAGCTTATGCTGAATTAGAATCAAGAAGTAATTTTTGGGATGGATGGCAAGAAGGAAGACCTGTGGTAGAATACTTCAGATCAGATTATGCACTTCCAGGACCTGATGCAACAAACTATGGGCATTGGATGTCTATTTTTAATTTCACTTATACAAACGGACATACTTTTGTGGATGTTTTATGGACTACCAATTATAAAGGGCTGAATTTTGCAAATCAGGTAATTTCAAAAGTTGGTGCTATGACCAGTGAACAAATATCAGATGCCGATAAAAAACAAATTATTGGTGAAGCTACTTTTTTAAGAGCGTATTATCATTTTAAATTGTTAACGCTTTATGAAAAAATAATTTTAAGAACTGAAATAATTTCTCAAGAAACGTTAGACAAAGAGTTAGCAGACAGACCAGAATCCTGGACAGCAATAATTGCTGATTTTAAAACAGCTTCCGAAATGCTTTCGGCTACAAATACTTCTGATAATTTAGGTAGAGCAAATAAAGGAGCTGCATTGGCTTATTTAGGAAAAGTTTATTTGCATAAAGCTGGAGATCCTTCCTCTTCAGAAAGTAGTGATTTTGGGAATGCAGCTGATACATTTAAACAAATTGTTGATGATGGTATTGGAAATTATGATTTAGAATCTGATTTTTTAAGCCTTTTTAATGGGGAGAATGAAAATAATTCTGAATCAGTTTTCGAATTACAATTTAAAAGTGGCGATGCTACTTCTTGGAATGCNACNGCACTACATTTCTTTATTGGAGATTGGTCTGTTGGCGGATGGGGAGGTATTGAAGCTTCAATGGCCGCAGTAAATGAAATGAAAAAAGAAGGGATGGTTGCAACCACTGGATTGTACGA
>BS_KBA_SWE02_21mDRAFT_10000367_pt1 | contig 16619 bp, 11 predicted proteins | sample BalSeasSWE02_21m_FD_9196 | JGI IMG/M metagenome (IMG submission 9196)
CTTTACGAGAGCCTGGCTCGCATTGATTTCTATGTCGGCGCCCATTCGCTTGAGCTCGCTCACGTGAATAAACCGGTTTTCAAAGATGGTCTCCCGGATCATGCTCCAGCCTCTGGCCACGGACATGAGGGCCATGAACTGGGCCTGAAGGTCCGTTGGAAAGCCGGGGTAGGGCATGGTCTTTATGTCCACGCTTTCAATAACTTTAGGCCCTGTAATGACGACCTTTTCGTTTTCTTCCCATATTTTCGCCCCGGCTGCACGGAGTTTTTCCGTAAGGGCCGCGACGTGTGTGGGCCGGCAGTTTTGCACTTGAATGGTTCCTCCGGTTATGGCAGCCCCTATCATGAAGGTTCCCGCTTCAATTCTGTCGGGAATGACCGTGTGGGTGCAGGGTCGCAGTGTTTCCACTCCGTTGATGGTGATGGTATCCGTCCCTTCGCCTTCAATATCCGCGCCCATGGATCGAAGCATCTTTCCCAGATCTACTACCTCCGGTTCATTGGCGGCATTTCTCAAAATGGTCGTGCCTTCGGCTTTTACCGCAGCCATCATGATATTCTCCGTACCGGTTACCGTAGGGATGTCAAAAAAAATGTTGGCGCCTTTGAGTTTTTTTACTTCTGCATGGATATATCCGTGGTCCAGGAACATGTCCACGCCCATGGCCGCCAGGGCTTTGAGATGCAGATTGACCGGTCGGGCGCCTATGGCGCATCCGCCGGGCAGAGAAATTTTTGCCTTTCCAAGACGGGCCAGAAGGGGACCCAGGAGAAGGATCGAGGCCCTCATGGTTTTTACCAGTTCATAAGGGGCCTCATGACAGGTAAGATGGTCTGCCGCTACTTCCAGCGAACCATTTTTTTCTCTGAAGACCGTACCGAATTTTTCCATGATTTTTTTCATGGTATCAATATCCCGCAGGTGGGGGACATTTTCGAGAAGGTGAGGCCCTCTTGTCAGGAGGCAAGCCGCCATAATCGGAAGGGCCGCGTTTTTGGCGCCACTGACCTTCACTGACCCTTTTAAGGGGACGCCGCCCTCGATAACCATCTTATCCATTTTCTGTTCTCCTATCCGCAGGGGCCGCCTTTTCCAACACCAAAGCGGTTAAATATGCGGCGTGAAGTTCTTTTCGTTCGGTTTTACAGTGGTTCCGTTATGCGATAATCCTGATGATTTCCTTCGAGGTGTATTCACCCAGGTCAGCGAGACCGTCCAGAGGGAGGTAGGACAGGGCGTTGGAAGAAAACAGGCAGGTTGCAGAGGCCGGAAACTCTTCATCATCCAGGTAAAATATATAGCACAGCGCAATTTTCGGAAGAGGTTGGAGCACAAAAGAAAAATCACCGCTGACCCCATCCGTCCCATGAAATGCCTCTTTTATATCCTTTTCTTTGGTCTTTATCCGCCGTACATGAGGAACAAGCATCCGTTCACTGTTTGCGCTGAATGCTCCCTGATAGGGCATGCTGTCGGGGAGATCCCTGAAGGACTTGAAGGGTTCCAGGATCATCTGTTCTGGAACCGCATGAAGTGCGTAAAGGGAAATAATCACGCCCCTGGGATCCCCGACACGAGTGCCTGAAAAGGTTATTCCGGAGGCGTTCAGGCAACAGGCTTCTCCAAGAGCTTGAAAGGAATAAGAATCCCTTTTTTTCTCCGCGCCAAGTCGAATGTGGAGGTCTGGCGGAGTTTGAGAAAAAAGGCGGGAAATATTCCGGTCAATGAGTGTTTCGTAGTTCGTCGGCATAAAAATTCCGACCTCCTCCCATCTTACCATGAAAACACTTTTTGACCACGAATAACACGAATCACACGAATGAATTTCGTCAGGTTCTTTTTTGTGTGCCTGAGACTTGCAGATTGTTCCCAGTCTCTGCCTTGGTTTTCATAGCTCGGGGTGACAAATCTTTTGTCATGAGCGTTTACACTTATTCGTGCTATTCGTGTGATTCGTGGTCAAGCTTTTCAAGGCCGTTTTTACAGAAGTATTCCTTCGAACGGGTACAGCTTTCCAGGATCGCATCATTAACTCTCAGTTGGTCCGTGCTGTTTGCTTCATGCCAGAGATGAAAACAGATGGCCATGAACGGGTGCGATTTTCTCTGCAGCCCATGACGATAAAACCGGACTGCGAGTTCTGAATCCTCCCTTCCCCATCCTGTAAAATCTTCATTAAAACCATTTACGGCAAAGATATCCTCTCGAAAAAAGGACATGTTACAACTACGGATGCCGCTTTGTTTTCTATTGCAAAGGGCGGGGAACCAGGGCAGCCTGATCAGATGATGGCTGTTCGAGAGCTCTCCTCTAAGGGCATGCCTGATCAGTTTCACAGTGGTTTTGGTATCAGCATAGGTAAAGCTGTCAGAGATCTCTTTTCCCACAAGAATCCTTTTTCCCTGCAAAAAGGTCTTTCTTTCCGCCAGGGCCAGGTGATCCTGAACGAAACAGCCTGAGGGAATGCAATCTCCGTCAAGGAGTATGATGTACTCTCCCGTTGATCGTTTGATCGCCTTATTCCTTATTCGTGCAGCGCGAAAACCTTTGTCTTTCTGCCGGACATGTTCAATGGTCTGTCGGAAACCCTTTTCGAAGCCACGGATCATGTCCAGGGTCTCCTGTCCGGAGCCGTCATCGGCCACGATGATTTCATCGGCAGGCCGTGTCTGGCGGCACAGAGCTTCCAGCACTTTTATAAGGGTGTCCGGGCGGTTATAGGTCGTTATGAGAACGGATGTCGTCAAACGATGGGGCTCGGAGTCACCAGGCAGATTAGTCATTAAAATAGGCTACCGCGTTTTTGAATATATTGATGCCGTCTCCTTCTTCCGGGATGTCTGTTGCTCCTTCGCGCATCAGGGCTTGTTTTTTCCAGTTCCAGTCGGGGTGATTGGTAAAGTGATTGAATGCCTCCGGGTGAGGCATCAGGCCCAGCACCCTTCCTGTAGCATCGCATATGCCCGCGATATCCATCAATGAACCATTGGGGTTGAAAGGAAAACGTCCCTCTGCCGGCATTCCTTTGCGGTCCACATACTGAAACACGATCTGGTTTTGGCTGGCTAACCTCCCGATGACCTGCTCCGAAGCAAAAAACTTGCCTTCCCCGTGCCTGACAGGGAGTTCCATCTCCCGAATACCTCTCGTGAAAACACAAGGAGATGCAGCATTGGCCTTCAGATTCACCCAGGTGTCCACAAAGTTCCCGGAATCGTTATAAGTAAGAGCAATGCTTCGTTCTCTATATTGGCCGTCAAAACCCGGAAGCAGTCCCAGGTTGACCAGCGTCTGAAATCCGTTGCAGATTCCTATAACAAGGTTCCCTTCTTCAATAAACTGCTCGATTTCCTCTCCCATCCGGCGTTTCAGTTTGGATGCCAGCAGAACACCTGCCCCATGATCGTCAGCCCAGCTGAATCCACCGCCAAAAACAAGGATCTGGAAATCACGTAATTTTACGGGGGGAGCATTCTTTTTGTCTCCTAACAACTCGTTGATATGGACTCTGTGGGATTCGGCGCCGGCGATTTTCAGCGAAAAATCGGTTTCGTAGTCGCAATTGAGCCCATATCCGGTCATCACGAGCGCTTTCACTGTTTTCATATAAGATCTCCAAAAGGCTTTTTCCAGGCTTTCTTCAGGTCTTGAATATTTTTCCCGATGATGGTTTCCGCCTTTCCATGGGTGATGGTGAACTGCCGGGAATCCGTAACCATGCCAACCTGTTCAAGGTCCATGGAATGGAACATTTCTTCAAACCGTTCCCTGTTTTGGGGCGAAACCGTTATAATAAATCTTCCGCAGGTTTCCGAATACAGAATTTGTGCGGCGGTAAGTCCCGGGCCGGCGGGTATTCGGTCCAGGTCAATATCCATTCCCAGTTCGCCCCCCATGGCCGTCAAGGCCAGGTGAACGGCAAGTCCCCCTCTGGAAACGGCATGACAGGAAGATAGCAGGCCTTCTTTTATGGCCTCGTGAAGTCGAAGGTAGCGAGGTCGGAAAGCCTTTGCATCCACCTGGGGGACATGAAGGCCGGTGGATTCCATCATCTGATAGTATTCCCCGCCTCCCAGCTCGTTCTTTGTCAGACCCAGAACGTAGATCGGATCTCCGGGAAATTTAGGATCCATGGTCACGCATTTTGTTATGTCTTCGATNACNCTGCTGACGGTAAAAAGGAGTGTAGGAAGTCCTGACACCTTTCTCCTTTCCCCGAATGGTCCTTTCAGATTCCCATCGATGTACATACTGTCTTTTCCGGACAGAAGGGGAATCTGGTAGGCAAGACAATACTCTCGTAATGCAAGGTTTGCCCTTACCAGCTGCGCGGCTTTGTATTTGCCGTCCGGATTGTTTTTCTCATCAAATTCTATGGTGGGCCAGCAGAAATTGTCTACACCCGCCATTTGTTCGGGGTCTGCTCCCACACTGATAGCCCTGCGAACGGCCTCATCGATGGTGGCTGCCGTCATGTGGAAGGTGTCAATGACGGAATAAAAAGGGTTCAGGGCCTGGGAAACCACCAGGCCCCGTTTCAGATGGAGCAAAGGTCTCAGCACGGCGGCGTCCGAAGGGATGTCGCGTTCCCGGCCCACGAGCGGTTTTATGACGCTGGACCCCTGCACCTCGTGGTCATACTGCCTGGAAATCCAGTTGCGTGAGCAGATGTTGGGCCGGCTGAGCATGGCCTCCAGGAGTGCTCCGTGATCTTCCGGCTCTCCCATTACCGGTTCCGTCAGGCCCCGGATGGCTGGCGACAGCCATTCCGCGTCGAACTCCCATTGAGGAAAATCCGATTCGAGCAGGTCCATTCGGATATAGGCGCAGGTCTTCTCTTTGTAGCGGAGATGAAGGGTTCCCGAATCATTAAAACGGCCGATGACTGTGCTTTCTACCGAGTGTTTCCGCGAGAGTTCCATGAACCGTTCCACATGTTCCGGTCGAACCGCAATAGTCATTCTTTCCTGGGATTCGGAGACCCAGATTTCCCACTGATCCAGACCCTCATATTTCAAAGGCACCTTATCCAGATCAACGATGCAGCCGTTGCTGAAGCGGGCGGATTCCCCGATGGAAGAGGAGAGCCCCCCCCCGCCATTGTCGGTGATAAAGGTGATGAGTTCCTCATCCCTGACTTCAAGGAGGAAGTCATGCATCTTTTTCTGGGTGTACGGGTCTCCGATCTGTACATGCCCGGCAGGGGTATGTTCGCTGAACGTCTCGGATGAGGCCGTAACTCCATGGATGCCGTCCTTGCCCACTCTTCCGCCCGACATGATGATGAGATCGCCGGGAGACGTTGTTTTCCTATGGGAAGATTCCCCCCCTACGCGAGCGGGCATGATTCCAAGGGCTGTTACAAAAACAAGGCATTTGCCGATGTAGCTCTCATCAAAGAGAAGCATGCCGAAAGGGGTGGGTACGCCGCTCTTGTTGCCGCCGTCCCTCACCCCTTCGATGACGCCGTCCAAGAGTCGTCTGGGATGAAGGTGAGGCGTCAGTTCCCCCTTGTAATCCCGGGGACCAACACAATAACCGTACATGCCCAGAATAAGCCTGGACCCTTTTCCGGTTCCCATGGGATCCCGGTAAATGCCCACGATTCCGGTGATTGCCCCCCCGTAGGCCTCCATGTTGGATGGGCTGTTGTGGGTTTCACCGGTGATGACGTAATAATGTTCATCTCCGAATTTTGCGACTCCCGCGTTATCCCATAGAACGGAAACCACCCAGTCCTTTTTCTTCTGGATTTTCAGCGTCGGGTATTCGATGCAGGTCTTGAAGAGGCTGTCTATGATCTCGGTCTCCCCGGAAAAAATATCGCGATATCTGAAAAGCCCTCGGAATGTGTTGTGGTTGCAGTGATCGCTCCGGGCCTGTGCAATATATTCCAGTTCCACATCCGTGGGGAGATCCAGGCCGACCTTTTTTCTGTCCGCTTTGACGTCGTCGCGAAGGAAATATTCACGGATGATGGGGATGTCCCTGTCCCGCAGGGCAAGGCTTCTTTCGATCGATATTTTCTTGAGTTCTTCATCGGTGTGGATCGGTATCGTGCTTACCAAAGGGTTGTGATTCAAAATGACCTTTGGTGTTGGAAACCCGATTCCTGTTTCCGGGCGCCAGTTGTCCCGGGAAAATATCTTCCATTGCTGAATAACGTCGTTTGCCAGCAGTTCGGAGGCAATTCGGTGAACTTCCTCCCGAGTGAGTACCCCTCTTATTTCATAAAGCTTTGAAGTATAAACAGCCTCCCCTTTTTTCAGCGGAACTCCCAGCAGATCTTCCAATGCCTCTTTCGCGGTGCTTCCTGCGGTATCCCGAACACCGGGCCGGAATCCGATCCAGATGAGCCAGTCAAAATCGCGGGTGGTTGGGGCGTAAGAGGATTCTTCCGTTACCGGATTGGTAAAGATTTCGGTCCTGATCGATTCCATCATGGGTTCATCCAGGGGTGCATCGATGGTTAATACCCTGATAACCCGGATATCACGCACATTGATGTCGAAGTATTCTCTGGCTTTTCTCACGATTCCAGCGCCTTCGGAATCAAAAAGATCTTTTTTCAATCTGATTTCAAGTCTACATGTCATCTACATTTTTCCTGTTGAATGGTTTTGGTTTGCCGGATCTAAGGCTCTTAAGAAGGTGAAGGATGCCTTGAATTTTCTAACGGGTTTTAGAGTTGGAGTCAACACAATAGTTGATTTTTCAACAATTCTCATGATGGGGCTGCATTCATTTCCGGGCGCTGTGTGAGTGGCATTCTGCCACGATGTTTCGAGGCTGAAAGCCTCTCTCACAGGGACATGTTTTCAAAATGAGAATTACTGTTCGCTTTTTAGAAAGCTTGAAATCGAAGGAGTTTGTACCTATATTGAATATCAAAATCAGGGTTTCCCTTGGAAAAGGAGTCTTATAATGAAAAATACGGAAGAAATGAATGTAGAGAAAAACGAAGGCGGAAGAGTTCCCAGTCAACAGGAACTTGAGAAGGAGCTGAGTGATTATCTTGCAAAGAAGTATGGCAACAGGGTCAAAATTATATCCCCGTTTGTCGTACCCAAGAAAGACGAGGCGGGTGGCCGGGAGCAGTCAGGGGGCGTTGAAGGAGACGGGATGCCCCTGTTTGATGGGTTGCCCGAGGAACTGGAGTCGTACCTGGACGGTTTTGTAGTAAAACAGGACCAGGTAAAATCGGTGCTTGCAACCAAGATATGTACCCATTTCAACAGGATAAAGTTCAACAGACAGAAAAATGCGAAGAGCGGCGCCGGGGGAAAAAGAGGGGTTGGCGTAGGGATGATCAAGAACAACGTCCTTCTGATTGGTCCTACCGGAGTAGGAAAGACGTACATCGTTAAATTGATTGCCCAGAAACTGGGTGTGCCCTTTGTAAAGGGGGACGCCACCAAGTTCAGTGAAACCGGATATGTGGGCGGTGATGTGGAAGATCTGGTTCGCGACCTCGTCTATGAAGCGGGTGAAAATATTGAGCTTGCGGAAAATGGAATTATTTATGTGGATGAAATAGATAAAATATCTTCTTCAAGAAATCTGATCGGTCACGANNTCTCGCGTACAGGGGTTCAGCGGGCCCTTCTCAAACCGATGGAAGAGACCGATATCGATCTGAAAGTTCCCCACGACCCCATATCGCAGATACAGGCCATCGAGCATTATCGACGCACGGGGAAAAAAGAAAAACGAATTGTAAATACCAAAAATATCCTTTTCATTATGAGCGGCGCCTTCGGAGAGCTTGCTGAAATCATAAAGAAAAGGTTGCAGAGTCAGGGCATAGGCTTCGAAGCGGATGTCAGGCCGGCGGAGGTCCCCTGGGAGATTTTGAAAGAGGTCCGCGCCCAGGATCTGATTGAGTTCGGTTTTGAGTCGGAATTTGTTGGCAGGCTTCCCGTGGTGGTGGTCTTTGATGAGCTGAAAAAGGAAGACCTTGTGAAAATTCTTAAAAATCCGAACAATCCGATCATCATAAGTAAGAGACTTGACTTCAGGTCTTACGGAATCGATATTGTCTTTGAGGATGCAGCCTTGGAAATGATTGCGGAGATGGCTGCAACTGAGAAAACAGGGGCCAGAGGACTGGTGAGCGCTATTGAGAAGGTCCTGATCCCTTTTGAAAAGAAACTTCCTTCTACCAAAATCAGAAGATTTCTTGTTTCCAAAGAAGTGGTCATGAACCCGGAAAGCCAGATCGAGTATCTGCTTGAAAATTCAGACACCGAAGAAGTAAACCGCAGGTTTGAAAAACAGAAAGAAAAAGAGCGGGCGGATATCAAGGGATATATTACGGACAGGAATCCTGATTTTGCGGTCAAATCAGGCTTTGATCTGTATGAAAAACGAATGGATCTGATCGCAGAACTCTATATCGCTAATGTCTGCGATATTGATACGGCTCTGGAAGATTTTAAGTCCATGATTCAACAGGTAAGAACGGAAGAGGCCTCCCTGAAAGAAAAACTGGATATCAAAATATCGTTTGAAGACGGGTTTATCGACGAAATTATCAGTGTGGCCATCAAGACCGATCAGGAGCCGGGGCCTTTGACCTTTCAACTGGCACAAAAACTTGAATATGGCCTGAGGCTGGTGAAAGACCGCTCCAATGTAGATAGCTTTGCCTTGAATCAGGAAGCGGTTACCGATACGGAAAATTTTATCAATAACCTGATAAAAAATACCTATCGTGAAGAACCTGTACATGGTAGGGAAGACGAAAAATAGGGTGGGCGGGTATCCTATTTAAATTTCATGGTAGCCGATTTCAGATTGAGAGAACCCATTCCGCCTTATGACTCCATTCCTGCAGGGGTTCTTGAATAAGATACGTGGGCGGCCGGTTGGACGGAGTGGAAAAGTATCGGTCATTGGGATAACTGCCGGTCAACAGCCTGCATGACTTCCTCTACTTGGAGATCGTTCAGACAGCGACTGATTTCACTGCCTTCACAGCCCTTTTGCCTGCAGGGAAGGCAAGGCATATCTTTTTGAACCACCAGGTGCTTCGAGCCTCTGGGCGCCCAGGAAACAGGGGAAGAGGGACCAAACAGGGTTACTGAGGGAGTTCCCGCTGCGCCTGACAAATGCATTCCGACACTGTCTACTCCTATGAAAAGTCTTGCCTTTTTAATGACGGCACTGAGCACGCCTATGCTGGTTTTCCCCATAAGGTTAACCGTGGGGTGGACGCATTTTTCCGTGATTTCGGCCGATCTTTCCTTTTCGAGGGGGGCGCCTGTGAGAACGACCGGCAGATGATATTTTTTCTGTATCCAGTCTATGAGGTGCGCGAATTTTTCAGGGCTCCATTCTTTGTATTTCCAGAGAGAAAACGGTTGCAGGGCCACAAATGGGTCGTGTGGTTGCAACATCTCCGCAGCTAAAAGATCTTCTGCTTCCTTTTCCCTCTGCATGGGCGCCTCCATTTCCGGCTTATTATTTTCGGTTCCAAGCCCATGGTCCATGAGAAGGCCCAGGAGATAATCCCCCACATACTGGTCAGGGGTGTACTGTTTATGGGAAAGATGGGTGAAAAGTCTATTGCGCCAGCAGTTTCCGTTCTCTTCGAAAAAACCGAATCTCAAAGGCGCCCCTGAAAGAAACGATAGAATAGCTCCGCGGTCCCCGGTTCTCATGTCGATGCACAGATCAAACTGGAAATTCCGCAATTTTCGGAAGAAGCGCCCTTGGTGCAGGAACTGTTTGATCATTCCTCTTTTTCCCTGCTCAACGGAAATTGTGGCGTCTGCCCACGCACAATCATCGATCAATTCCCTGGCTTTTTCTCTGACGGCAACGACAATCCCCGCTTCAGGAAAATTTTCCCTCAAAGCCCTGATACAGGGAAAGGTCAGGACCACATCCCCTATATCTCCTAACTGAATGAGTAAAATGTTACGGATTCCGTCTTTTGGCAATGATGGTTTGTTTGGATCTTTCATCTTTTCGAATTTTGCGAGCGTTTGTGTTCATCTCTCGTAGTTTAGCATATTTCATGAATGACCCCCCTCCGTTCAGGGCGGAAATCATAAAGCCGTCGAAACCTTCCAGCACCCCCATTTCGAGGATATAGGTCCTCAGGAACATCCAGAGGCCATGGCTAAGGGGCGTCCACGACCCTGCACGTTTTCCCCGGGCTAACATGTCCCTGGCGGAGAGGGTGGAATAGGTTTGCATTTTGTTTACCAGATCGGAATAATTTCTGAAACTGTGATGATTGATGGTCAGGTTCAGATCCCGTGTGGTTCCATCGGTTATCCAGCGTTCATGAACCAGCCTGCTGTTGAATTGCCCCTGTTTACGGTTTACAAGCCGTATGATTCTGTCCGGCCACCATCCACAATGCCTGATCCAACGTTCATGGAAAAAATTCTTGCGAAGAAAGCTGTAAGCAGTGATAGACGGAACCGCATTGAATGGCATTTCAACAAGCTTTCCTGCCGTTTCCCGAGGAATCCGCTCATCGGCATCCAGTATAATGACCCATTCATTCCGGCATTGATCCACCGCAAATTGTTTTTGCCCTGCATATCCCCGCCATTTCTCCGTGATGACCCTGCAACCGGCGGTTCGGGCTATGTGAACCGTATCGTCCATGCTTCCGGAATCGACGACCACTATTTCATCCGCAAAAGAAAGACTTTCCAGGCACGGCCTGATCCGGTCTTCCTCATCCTTTGTAATAATGGCAATGGAGATAGGCACGCCTGTCTTCTGCTTATGGTGCATTTGCGGGTCGCTCTTCTGTGTGATTTATTCTTCCCCGAGAGGAATCGCCTGGAATTGGGCCGGCACTTCCATCTCGAATATTTCATCCGGTACAGGTTTATTGACCGTTGTCCGGTCGAAAACAAATAACAGCCTGGTTTTGTCTTTAGGACTGTTTACCACGATCTTCCTGGCATAAACAATGGTTCCTGTTTCGTTATAATCTGAAAAGAAAAGTTCCGCATCCGCCTTCATGAAAAAGCTTGAACGAGGATACGAATGCTTTGGATAGAAATCCACGGTCTGAATGTTTTCCTTTTTGCTGTTTATACAGGTGATTTGATCAGTCGTTGTTGCCGTAGTGTCGAAATGGGGAAGCAGAACAGGATATGCGCGAACGAAGGACCATATGATCGCCGGATCTATAGGTATCCCTAACATAGTGAAAGTTCCCCTTTTGCCTGTTTTCCCCGTATAGAATTTTTTTTCTGAAAACGAAAGAATCTTTATGGTGGATTCCGTCATGAGGATATGGAGAAGAGGACGTCCCCAGGGATGGGTAATCTCAATTTTGATTCTGAATGGATCCAACGTCCCTATGATCAGCGTGCTCAGTTCGGTTCCCGCGTCCCATTCTCCAGAGGACACTTTTCCCGAGGAAACAATGGTTTGTACGGCTTTGCCCTGCCGGTCCATGGCCTGGTGGAGCTTTTCAATGGCGTTTCGGTCCGGGGTCTTGGGCTTTGATGGTATGGGTACCTGTGCGCAGGATTGGAAGAAAACAAGGACTACGACCCATACGACGGTTTTTGCAATCAGATCGGGTTTGGTGTTCTTCAATTGTTTTTCTTCAATTGCAGGTTTACCGCCTTGATCTTGTTCTTCACCCGATTCTCATCAGGATGTTTGAGGGAGAGGGCCTTTTCGTAGGACGTGAGAGCCTGTTTGTATTTCTTTTTTTTCGCATATACGTCGCCAAGGTGTTCCGAAATGGTAGGATCATCCCCCGTCAGTTCGGCCGCCCTTTGAAGATGTTTCAGCGCCTTGTCATAGTCACCCTTCTGAAAATAGATCCACCCCAGACTGTCTATGATGTATCCGCTTTCCGGTTTGATTTTTAACGCCTTCTGAACCATCTCCATGGCCTTATCCAGCTTGATCCCCTGTTCCGCATAGGTATACCCAATGTAATTGAGGGCATCAGCGTTCTCCGGTTCTATCTCAAGCACTTCATACATTTTTCTGAGACAGCTTTCCTTGTCTCCCTTCTTATCGAGGAGGATGGCCAGACGAAAAAGAAGATCCACATTCCGGTTGTCAATTTTCAGGCCTTCCTCTGTTACGGCAACGGCTTTGTCATAGTTCTCCATGGTTTCATAAACCGAAGCAAGCATCAGGTAGAGTTCGGTTCGTTTTTCGGAGACCGCAATGGCTTCTTCGAGGCTTTTTATGGCGTCATCATATTTCTCCTGGAGGTTAAGAATGTGCGCCATGTGGATACTGGCCTCAACGAAATAATCTGTTTTCGGCTTGATTGTTTTGAACTCGGACAGGGCCGTCTCCAGGTCGCCCTTTTCTTCGTATGCTGTGGCCAAATAGAAGCGGGATTTATTATCATTGGGCCAGGCAGAGACGATCAGTTTGAGTTCTTCAATGGATTCATCCAGTTTTCCGTGCCTCAGATAAATCAGTCCCAGGGCCTGTCTCTCGGGTGTTCCAGGCTTGGACTGGTTCTGAATGTTCTTCACTTCGCCGGCCGCCTTATCGTCCTGCCCCAGTTTAAAGTAGACCTCCACCAGACGTTCCCTCGCCTGATGGTTGTCCGGATACAGCGCCAGCAGCATTTCATAGGTATGGGCCGCTTTCTCGTATTGATTTGTCATCAGATAGAGGGTCCCTTTATCAAAAAGGGCGGGCTCCAGGTGTTGATTGAGCTCGAGGGTGTCGTCAAAGGACTTCTCCGCTTCCTTAAAGCGACCTAATTCGAGATAAATCCTTCCCCTGTAATAATGGCCTATGACCAGTTTCGGGTTTTGTTTTAAAAGAATGTTCAGGCACTCAAGCGCCTCCGTGAGTTGTCCCTTTCTCACCAGTATGGTCGAAAGAAGCAGCCTTATTCTTTGGTTTTCAGGATCACTTTTGAGGATTTCCCTGTAGTGTTCAATGGCCTGGTCATCATTGCCGGTAAGTACATACAGGTCGGCCAGAACGGTTATGCCCTCCGGATCTTTTGGATCAAGACTGACCGCTTTTTTGGCATAAACCAGTGCTTTCTGGTATTCCTTCATGCTTTTCAGCAGGGTAGCCATTTTGATATGGAGAAAGGCGGATTGGGGGTCATTCTTAATGGCGGATTCCAGGTAGTTTTGCCCTTCCGTGTATTCTCCTTTTTCAATGGCCAGGGAAGCAAGCATGAAATCGTTATAGGCCTTTTGTAAACTATCTCTGGCATATTCATTGGAGACAGGGACTTCCTCAATGAAGTCCGTTTCTCTCGCGGGCGCCGGCGATTTGAGTGTTGAACATGCCGGAAAAACGAACCCTGCAAAAATGAGGAAAAAAATGATTGCCATTGTCGGATGTTGCCGCCCTGTCCTTACAGTGGAATTCCCGTGCGGATTTTTGAATAATAGGGTTTTCTGTTTCAATCGTTCTCCAATCATTTCAAGAAATCGGAATACTGTTCTTCAAAACCAGGAATGTCGTCCTTCAACCATTTGGTGATATTTTTTGTAATCTTTTCCTGGATTTGTCGTATTCTCTCCCGTGAGATATTGTATTTGTCGCCAAGATCCTGCAGCGTCAACGGTTTGTCCGCCATGATGCGATTATCAAAGATATCCGCTTCCTTGCCCGAAAGTGTTTTGCGAAATTCCAACAGGCTGTCTTTGAGGAGATTCCGGCTTTGATTTTCGGACAACTGTTCATCGACGGCGGTTGCCGGATCAGGAAGAAAGGAATCAAAAGCCTCTTTTGAGTCATCTCCCACCGGTGCGCTCAGAGAGACCTCCCATCCTCCCAGCCTTTGACTCATCTCGATAACTTCTTCCTCTTTCACGTCGAGCCTCTCGGCCAGCAACTTAGGCTCGGGTGCGAAACCCTGCGAAATCAACCGGTCTCTTTCCTTTGCGAGGTTGAAAAAAAGCTTGCGCTGACTCTGGGTTGTCCCGATCTTGACCAATTTCCAATTATCCATGATGAACTTGAGGATGTAGGCTTTGATCCAGAATGATGCATAGTAAGAAAATTTGATCCCACGGTAAGGATCAAATTTTTTGACTGCCTGTAATAGACCCAGATTGCCCTCCTGGATAAGATCCAGAAGGTTCTTTGTCCAGTATCGATGAAAATCCATCGCTATCTTAACCACCAGCCTCAAGTTGGAGGTGATGAGGGTGTAGGCGGCCTTTTCATCATTTTCTTCTCTGGCCTTAATGGAAAGTTCCTTTTCTTCCTCTCTTGTAAGAAGATGGTATCTCTTGATTTCAAGGAGATACAGCTGAAGGGGGTCATAGGGAACCAGAGAGGTTTCTCTTGGAGGCAGTGCAGGCGCAAGGTCCGAACTGTCCAATGTCAGATCAGTGTCTTCATAGTCTCGTTGTTCTCTTTCCCGATCGGATATGTTCGTGTCTTTTGTCATTTATCCACTACAATCTTCATATATCGTTTTTTGCCGGCCCTCAGCAGCAGGCAGTCGTTTTCCAGATTCTGCAGATCAACAATCTGGTCGAAAACTTCCACCTTCTTCCCGTTTATGTATCCCCCGCTCTGGGAGATGAGCCTTCGCGCAGCCCCGCGACTGTTACAGAGACCCGAAATTTCAAACAGAATAAAGGCTGGTATTCCCGCCCGCATCTCTGCTTCAGGCACTGTATGGGAGGGGATTGATTCAGCGTTTGAGGTTGTGTCCGATCCAAATAATTGTTTGGCGGCTTTTCGAGCCAGATCCGCTTCAGTTTTACCATGGCACAGGCAGGTGGCTTCATATGCCAGCTTTTCTTTCGCTTTTCTGATATCCGAGCCGGGGGCCCTGCATAAATCGCCAATCTGGTCCATTGGAAGGAAAGTGAACAGGGATAGGAAACGTTCCACATCGCGGTCGTCCTGGTTGATCCAGTATTGGTAATATTCGTAGGGGTTTGTGAGCTCGGCATCGAGCCATACAGCGCCCTTGTGGGTTTTCCCCATTTTGATTCCGGAAGAAGTTGTCAAAAGGGGAAAGGTCAGGCCGTGAACCGTTTCTCCATCGAGACGCCGTGTAAGATCGGTCCCGGCGAGGATATTTCCCCACTGATCATTTCCTCCCATCTGGAGCCGGCAATCATAGTGTTTAAAAAGGTGCCAGAAATCGTAGGCCTGGAGAAGCATATAATTGAACTCAATGAAATTGAGGCCTTTTTCCAGTCTTGCACGATAGCTCTCGGCCGCTAACATCCTGTTTACGCTGAAATGCCGGCCGATGTCTCTGAGAAAATCGATATAGCTCAGTTTGGTGAGCCAGTCGGCGTTGTTCAACATGAGGCCGTCCTTTTCCCCAAAGTCGATGAATCGGGACAGCTGTTTTTTGAGCCCCATGGCGTTTTGATCAATCTGTTCGCGGGACAGGATCTGCCGCATTTCTGTCTTTCCGCTCGGGTCTCCCACAAGCCCCGTTCCGCCCCCGATCAGGGCAATCGGCCTGTGCCCTGCCTTCTGCATATGCGCCAGGGACATGATTGGAACCAGGCTGCCCACGTGCAGGCTACTGGCTGTTGGATCAAAGCCGATATAGCAGGTTGTGGATTTTTTAAGCAGTCGCAAGACCTGTTCTCTATCCGTTACCTGTTCAACAAAGCCTCTTTCTTCAAAAATATTGTAGACGTTTTCCAATTTAGTTGTTTTTATTCCTCCGCTCATATCCTTCAGGGATGCTAAGCCTGATGACCTGTCCCTTTTTCCCAAGGGTCTTCATGGCCGTTCCTTCTAATCCAAGCTCGACCCCTCCTGCATTGCCTATCAGTAGTTCAAAGCCCTTTTCGGCGGTCCATTCAGGTTTGCTCCCGGGTTGAAAAACATAGTCTTTTGGTTCCCTGTCATCTACAAAAACTCTGATCCATGTCCTTTCCTTGACATTCGCCTTCAGTAACAGGCTTTTCTCAGAAGGACCATTGGAAGAGGGAGGAGGGGCGGCAACCACTGTTTCATCAGGCGGGGAATCTGCTTCGGAAATCTGTGCTGTTCCGGATGGGATCACAAGGGATTCCTCCGGCTGCTCGGTCTTCGGTTCCGCTATTTCAATCTCAGGACTCTTTTTAAGGACGCTGTCTCTTGAAGAAATTGCCGGCTCTGTCGGTATCGTTGTCTGATCATCGGTGGAAACCAGCTCTTTGCTTTCAAAGATTTTGTCGGCTTTCTCTACTGGTGCAGGGGAGGAGTCCTCCGTGACGGCATTTCCGGCTTTCTTTGAGATTCTGTCCCAGATCTGTTCTCCATAAGTAAACAAAAAGAATAGCCCGGCCAGGAGAATGAGCGCTGAGAAGATATACAGAACCTTCTCTTTCTTCCTGCGTGCCGGTCTTCGTTCGATTTTCGGCGGACTATCCGTATCTTTGCTGATTTCCAGATAGGCATCTGCCACCACATTCTCATCCAGGCCTAAAGAGCGGGCATAGGATCGGAGAAAACCTTTAACAAAAGCGGAAGAGGGGAGCAAATCCCAGTTTTCCTCTTCAAGCGCCTGAAGAATATGCGGCCTTATCTTGGTTGTCTGTGCGATCTGTTCACGACTGAGGCCCATCTCCTCCCTCTTCCCCTTTAAAAGGGGGCCAAGTCCCGTGTTATGGACGCGGTCAAGGGGACTCGAATCTCCCACAGTCAATAGCTGGTCTCTGTATGTATTCATG
>BS_KBA_SWE02_21mDRAFT_10000368_pt1 | contig 16600 bp, 12 predicted proteins | sample BalSeasSWE02_21m_FD_9196 | JGI IMG/M metagenome (IMG submission 9196)
ATTTCCATCTTCAAACAGACTGATACCATAACTCACATACAGTCTTGGTGCGATGTAGGTACCCACGTTAAAACCACCTACCCCCTGCGCCGGATCAAAATCCGTACCGGTAAGCAGCAGGGTCCAGGCCCGGTCTTCGTTAGTGACCGGCACTGTGTAGGCCTCCAGCACCGGGCGTTTGAGGTTGCCAATAAGCTGAACACCGGCCGTACGAATCTGCGTATTGCCGAAAATTTCCCGGCCCGCCCTGATATTCAGAAGCGGGTTGTCTGCCGGGACCCCGGGGAAACTGATTGTTCCGTTGTTGATTACCAGCGTTGGTCCGTAGAAATCCACTTTGCCCTTTAATAGGTAACTACCCTTGGCCATGGGGATGGGGTCACCACTCCAGTTGAACAGCGTACTACCGTGTAACCGAGTTTCGATTCCGGGTATCTTGATGAACACATCATCACCAAAAGTCACTTCCAGCTGGCCATATACCTGTTGCTTGGCAGGTTCTTCAGCTGCAACGGGTTCCACCTTTGCCCCCGGAGTTTCGATGATCAGATCTTCACTGTCCTTGACCTCCCCGAGCAGCAGGTTTTCAGGCGTCAAGCTCGCTTTGGGGATTGTTATATGTCCGAAGATATTCATACGTTCTGGATTGAACGCAATTTCCAGTTCCGTTTCAGCGAGAATTTTCAGGTTTTTGGAGTCAACCAATAAAAGTTCGTCACCTGCTATAGCAACTTCCAGTTGCAGACTTTCAATGTCGTCAAAAAGAAACTTTCCGTCCAATGATGCGATTCCTTCACCGGCGCGGAATTGACCCTTGAAATCACCCCTTCCACCTTTCTTCAGGTGTCCTTCAAGATTGATATCTTCCAACTTCACACCGATGGGGTCGTAATGAACCAAACCGTTTGAAAACTTGAAACCACCGTCAAAATCAGGATCTGCCAGGCTTCCCCCCAATTGAATATCTGACTCAAATTGTCCCTCGAGAGCATCCAGAGCGGGAAACAACAACTGCCCAATCAGCTTGAAGCGATCCAGACGGGCCAGGACACGTCCCTGTACTTCGGGATCAGTATCCCCAACGATGTCCAGAACTTTGAAGTCCACATCAATAAAACCGGTACCAGGAAGCTCGACATCCAAATCGCCGGATTCCAGGTTGCCATTTTGCAGGATGAACCCAAATCTGCCTTCATTGGTTTCCGCCAGTAGTTGGTTATCGAGCAAATCCGTTATTCGCCCGGCAGTAATCCGGAACTCGGCCCCGCCGGATGGCGCCTGGCCTAAGGCTTGATGCCATTCCAAATGGCCTTCAAGCATCTGCTCAAAGTCGATATCCAGGTCCAATATATCCCGCAGGTAATTAAATGGTACTGCCGTGGCATCGGCTACCACCGACCAATCACCATTGCTTTGATAATCAAGGTCCAGGCATAAAGACGCTGCCGTGATTTCACGCAGACATGCCGGCCCGAGCGAAACGGAACCGGAAGACCAGGCAAAAGCCGCCGGTTTGACCAGTCCGAAACCGTAGGCCTGACCAACAGACACTTCTAACTTATCCAGCAAACCCTGCCAGGGTCCGCTTAAAGGCTCACGCTGGTTTTCAGGTTTCAGGGTCATTACGCTGCTCAGAACAACTTTTTCACTGACCAGACGGGCTGTCAGTTCATGCTGTTCACCAACGGGTCTGAAAGACATGGAAAGTTCGTCGAGTTGCAGGTCATTCCAGACTATTCCTGAAGCGTCCAGTTGTATGGCCGGCAGAGGTCCCGCCTTCTGCGTCTCGGGGGTGCTCACAGCCAGATTGCCGAGGCTGAGGCCATTCCAGGCAAGATCATGGGCTTGCATATTCACGGCCAGCAACGACTGACTGACATGACTCGAATAACGTCCATCCAGTTCAAGACTGCCGCTGGCCCCCTGTAAAAAGGCGGATGGCAAAGAACCACTAAACTTCACTGTCACACCCGCAGCTTCTGTTGTCGCACCATTGAGTGCCAATACAGCCTCATCCGTGTCTATTTCCAGGGCCTTGAAAGTTAAACCAGCATCCGTTTTATGCAAACCGCCGTGAGCTGTAACAGGCACACCGCGGAGTAAACCTTGCAGCGCTACAATGTTGATTAAGATTTGTTGCGGCCCTTGTACATTAATTTCAATTTCCGAGTCCAGCCGGCCCGGCCATCCCGGTAGCAGCGGTTCAGGGTTGATACCACGAGTCTTGATTGAGGCTGCCCAAATCAAGTCATCGGCCCAGTCCGCGCTGGCTTCGCCACTTAAAGTCCCGCCGAGTATTTCACCGCCGGGTATAAGCAATCGTGTGGAAGTCTGGTCACCACTACCCTGAACTTCAAAATGGCCAGGTGGATAGTCACCCACCTGAATCTCCAACTGGCCGTTGGCCAGCCAGTTTTCAATAGTGCCGCTAACGCTCAACTGACCTGATTTACTCGAGAAATCGGCCGCGGTTGCCTGCAATGGCCAACTCAGATTGCTCCAGTCAAGCCGGGCATTGACACGGTTATTTTCAATATCAATATCGGCTTCAATGCCGACGCTCAGATCTGTTCCGTTCACCATCAGCTGACCCGCTGGAATTTTCAGTTCATTCCCCGACCAGCTAAATTCCAACTCACCCGCCAACTCTTGTCCGGCTGGCCAGTCTTGTAACCAGGGTGATAAATCCAATTGCCTGATGACCACTTTGCTTGCAACTCCAGGTTGCGCCGACCAGTCCAGGTTGCCATTAAAATCCAAATCAAGCCCGGTTCCGGTCAGTGCCGCTTTATTGATTTGCACAGCGGTTTCCGACCCCGACCCGGAAATGGAGAATAGGCCTCCCTGAAGACCGCCAAACTGAACCCCGGAATCCAGTGTAAAGGACCAATCGCTGATATTTCCCCGGCTGGCCAGATTCAGACCAGACAGCACAAGATCGCCCGCCACGACATCCGGTGGCACAAGCAGGCGATCTAAAACCGCCGTGATATCCCACTCAGGTTTGATCACCGGATCGCTGACTTCACCATCCAGTTGCAGCCCCGTTGTCGGACTGCTTAGGCTAATTTGTACTTTATCCAGGTTACCGGAGCCCTCCAGTTCAAACGGGAATACAAAAACCGCCTCACCTGACTCGCCGATTTTTTCAAATCGGCCTGCAATGACGGCGGCCAACTCGAATGGCGGCTCAAGTGTCAAATGACCCTTAAGACCAGTCTCGAGACCCGCTGCCAGAATATCCAGTTGGTCTACGACCAGTTGTTCATCCAGCGCTGCCTTGAACCTGATAGATTCAAACAGGCTGACCTCGGGATTGTCGTCGTTCTGAAGAATGATGTTGGTCAAAACAGCATTCTCAATTTCCACGGGCACCGGCAACTCAATGGCAGCAAGCGTGGTGCGGAAGTCCATGTCCTCATTTACATTGCGAGCTGCGTCCGGGTCAGAACGAGTGGTAATTTTCACATCCTGCAACAACAATCTTCGTACTTTAATAGCGACCGGCCAGCCGCCGGGACCCGCTTCAATTTCTGCACGGCGGACAGTCAGATCCAGATTTCCGGATCGGTACTCCAGGTTCTGAATGACGATACCGGTGGCCAGATCACCCGTCACCTGTGAGGAACGCACATCAATGGTGGAATTCCCTTCAAGCTGGTTCCATAACCAGGCGGCTGCGGAAGCTGTGTATAGCAACCAATAAACACAAGCCACTAACACCAGGACCAGTGCCACGGGCAAACCCACAAACAATGACTTTTTAAACGACATTACCCGGAAACGGCTCATAACAGGGGCGTTCCAATGGTAATGTCTATCCGCCACGGATTACCTTCAAGGGCCCAGCCTTGCGCCACATCCAGACGTAAAGCACCGATTGCCGAATACCAGCGCAAACCAAACCCGGTACCCAGCTTCAGACTCGGCTTACTCCAGTCATTAAAGGCGTTACCGACATCTACAAAAGCTGCAACACCCCAGTCTTCATGGAACTGAAATTCAGCTTCCGCGCTTGCGGTCAAAACGTTGTTAGAACCGAGCCCGTTGCCATCCAGACTCTCAAAAGCGTAACCGCGCACACTGCGGCTACCACCCGCTTTAAAGCGGTACAGACTCGGTAAGTTGGTAAGCGAAATGTCCAGATCCGGGCCCTGGGTGGGTACCGTCGCATTGACGGTATCGGCATCGCTGTAACCCGCTTCTGCGCGCAGCAAAAATTTCCAGGATTCGCCAGCCAACAGGTTCACGCGACTGGACAGATACAGCTGGGTATAGCTGTGATCCGCACCCCAGGCTTCGTTAGAAGTAAATGCCCAGGCTCGTTCATGATGACCGGTGGTTTGGAATCCGGAGCCGCGAATTTCAGGCCAGTCCCAATCCACACCAATCGCCAATGAGTTGCTGGTGCCTTTCAACAAATCGTAAAAAGGATCAGAGTTGGCGAAGTCTTGAGAATACGCTTCCACATTATCGGTGGTCTGAAAATCACGTCTCTCGTTCAGGTACTGGACAAACACCGTTTCGAACAACTGTTCAAACCCGTCATTCATATTCCGTACCCTGGTCTTACCCAGTTTCAACCAATAGTCATTTACCGTTCCACGGGCAATAGTAAATTTATTTTCCAGGTCATCAGTTGCTGAAACATCCAATGTCTGATTTTCGGATTTAAGCCCGAGAGAGGCAATCCAGAATTGCCGGCTTTCTGTTTCGCGTGGCAATCGATAATTAGCCTGAAGGGTGAATTCATTATTATTTTGTTGCCAGCCAAAACCAATATCAAAATTATCACCCCGTGGACTTAGCAGATGGCGACCCCACAGGAGCTGAAAACGGATCAGTGTATCGGTTCCAAAACCGATCGTACCCTGGTAGGTATTCTTCTTACGGGGTTTGACATTCACCTGCAGATTAACCCGGGGTGGATTTGTTTTCAGGTCGCGACGTTCAACCAACTCGATGTCTTCAAAGTAACCCGAACGCCAAAGATCCAGCCGGAATTTTTCCAGCAAAAAGGAATTGTAAGCATCACCCTGCTGGAATCGTCGCAGGCTGGCCAGCACGGCATCGTTCAAAATATCCTGATTAAATTTGACCGTTCCCAGCACCGCCTGCGGACCGGTATCCACAATCAACTCCAACCGGGCCGTATTTGCCACCGGATCAACCCGAATCACATGACGGCTGAATTCCGCCTGCAAATAACCCGCTTCTTCCAGCAAATCAGTCGCATTAAGTTTGGATTTATCCCAAACCTGCTGATCGAGTACCTTTCCCTGCACCAGGGGAAAATCCGCGTACCAGTCATTAAGCGATTTGAGTTCCTTACCGGGACCCGTCAGTTCAAGTTGCAAATCCTCCACCAACACCGGTGGGCCTGCCTTGACTTTAACGCTCAACAGCCATTTTCCCTCTTCCTTTGGCTCAACCAAAACAGAAACAACGGGATTAAAATAACCAAAAGGTCGCATTGCGTCAGTCGCTGCAATGGTTGCATCTTCGGTCATTTTGCGGCGCAGCCTTGCGCTTAGCCTGGCACTGCTGCCCAACCTGAAAGCTGTCACGTGATCACGAACATTGCTGAGCATGGGTTCGGCCACACCGGATACCGCATATTCAACTTCATCAGCCCATACCACTGCACTGAACAGCACCAGGCTCAGGCAGATACCCATGGATTGTAGAAAACGCTTAAGCCGCATAATTGTGTAAGATGAAAAGAACCAATGGATGATTATCGCACGCCGGGTACTCGGATTTCTGACTTTAGTGCTGGTGGCTTGCGCCGTGACTGCGATGCACCAGGCTGTGAACGATCATACCGATGATCAATGTCTGGATTACCGACATGGCGTAGTCTCCCTCCAGAGCCAGGAGTTTCCCGGATAACAGGTAGCCAACCACGGTCGCCAGTGCGGCAAATCCAAGTACCGAAAGGGCTAGCCGGCTACCAAACAAAGGTTGAACCATCATCCAGATCATCACGCCAACCCCGAGACGATGTAAAACAATTGCCACCGATATATTTGTGGCCATTAACCCATCCCCGGCGTTCAATGCGGCACCATCCAGCATGGCATGCAACGCGAGCCCGGCCAGGGCTAGCAGAAGGCTAACCAGGTGCAGGGTATGCGCAGCTTTCTTGATCAGTTTTTCCAGCAGACCAGGCACCAGATAACCAGCCAGGATCAATGCAACTGACCCGTATCCAAGCGCATGCCAGGACTCAGGGATCAAAAAGAACGCCATCAATAAAATCAGCACAGCGATGATCAGCGAATCAAATGCCTTGGCAGCAAATCCCCCATGGCGCAGCCACTGATACAGTAGCGGCCCGATAAACAATGAAATGATAGACAGAATTAACACGTATTAATCCAAGACCTGCCGGAAAACCGCAACATTAACGGACAAACGTCTGAATTACACGTGCTGAATTCAACCGGAATTCATACAGTAGTGCCTTCAATCACCGCAAATTGTTAAACTAGTCCGCATTAAAGATATTTCAAACCAGGAACAAGAGCACAAACCAGTCAATTGGCAAAGCATGAACACGGCTCAAATCCAAAAAATAATCTCCGACCAATTTGCCGATTCACAGTCAGCATTGGACTTGCAAAACCTGCTCAAGAAGGTCGCTGAGCAGCAGGGTGCCAAACCCAATGCAATGGCGCTCGCGCACGGTTCGAGTTTCATTTACAACTATCTGGAGCAGGTTCCCTACCTGCTGACAGTGGCCTGGACGTCAGCCAGGAATGTGGGATTGGAAACCGAGGTAACAAGCATCCTTAAAATGGTTGAATCCTACTGGATCGAAGATGATGACGTCATTCCGGACAGCCTGGGCATCTTTGGATTATTGGATGATGCTTACTGCTCATTGTCTTCCATGCAAACACTGTCTGATCTTTACCGGATGCAGTCCGGGAAGCATCTATTCCCCGATGACCTGACCGCTGCCAATAAAATCATGCGTCAAATCATTGGCGAGCCTTATATCACGCAACTGGATGAACTGGTGGACAAAGCGATTGCTGAGGCGAAGGTCAAGGAAGCGGTCAAATGGCTGGCCAGTCCGGAAAAGCAACGATTGCTCGACAGCCAGGCAACCATCTGGAATCACGGTCCGGTCAGCCAGCTACCGGTTCACCAGTTAAGCGGGCTGGGTTTAGTCACAGACCCTTAAGCCGGGAAGCAGATTACCCACCGGGTGTTAATCCGCTATGAGGGTCAGGCATAAGTTAGCCGACGTTCAATGCCGAAAAAGCTTCGCGGGTCAAGTTCCGGGGGGCACCAGCGGTCACCAGCATATTGTCTTCAATCCGAATACCGCCGTACGCGGCCAGTGTCTCTACCTTGTCCCAATTGATCGCGGCAACGTCACCATTTTCACGCCATTTGCGTAGTAACGGTTCAATGAAATACAAACCCGGTTCGATGGTTAACACATTGCCAGCCTCAAGCTTGCGGGTCAAACGCAAATAGGGGTGTCCTTCGGGGCGCGGGATAGGTGTTCCCTCGGCGTCGGCAATCAACCCGGCAACATCGTGGGTTTGTAGTCCAAGGTAGTGACCCAATCCATGTGGATAAAAAACGCTGCTCAAGCCGGAAGCAACGGCGTCTTCAGCAGACGGCCTGATAATTTCGAAGTCCTTCAATATCCCGGCAATATCCAGGTGTGCACGCAAATGCAGGTCACGATAATCCAGGCCCTCAACGACGGCTGCACATAACCGCTGTTGCATACCGTCCATCGCCGTAATCAACTCCGCGAATTCACCTGCTTCCGCCGCATAGGTGCGGGTGATGTCACAGGCATAAGCATGCACAGTAGCACCGGCATCGATCAGGAATGAACGTATGTTCGACGGCACCCGTTGTGCGTGAGCCTGGTAATGTAAAACAGCACCATGCTCATTCAGTGCAACGATATTTCCATAGGGTAACTCTGCATCTACCATTTTTATCGACATACAATATCGCTGGTGAATATCATATTCACTCAAACCTTCCCTGAAGGCTTGCTCTGCCTGCGTATGCGCAACGGCACCCAGCCGCGCCGCTTGTGCAATACAGGCGATTTCATAAGTCGTTTTACGGGTTCGTTCCAGGTGTATCCGGTTGAGCAAACGCACCGGGTTCAGCTGGGTACTATTAACGGCTTCAGCAACAGCAGGCGCATCACCAATATAAGCGGTTCGCTCATTGATACCGGCCTGTTTCCAGGCGTTGGTATCGCGCACCGATACAACTTCAAATTCATCTGCCCACCAGGACTCGGGGTCTGCCGGGGGCGAATACCAATAATCATCCGGTTGGTAATAAAACAATTTTGGCCGCCGGCCAGGACGGATCAACAAAGCGCTATCATGGTGATGTGTCAACGGTAACCACCACAGCAAGTGGGGGTTACACCGGAACGGGTATTCATAATCATCAAGAAAACTGGCCAGTTTGCTACCGGCGTGAATCAGGGCTGCTTCAAAACCTTCGGCCTGGAGGGCTTTTTCCCAGTGCTGCTGAAGTTCGGCTACGTGGGCTCGATAAGCTTCTGTAATAGTTTTAGGTGCGGCCATTGTGATTGCCTCTTTGCTGATTAAACTTGCTAAAATACCAGACTCTCTTCCATTGAAACATAATCAAGATTAATACCATGACTCAAACCGAACCGCTGCTGCTGTACAACACCCTTAAACGTGAAAAACAGGTCTTTGTACCCCAGGACCCCAAGCATGTAACCATGTATGTCTGCGGTCCGACCGTTTATAGCTATGCGCACATTGGTAATGCACGACCACCAGTGATTTTTGACCTTCTGTACAAAATACTTTCGAGTCGCTACCCCAAGGTCATCTATGCACGCAATATCACCGATGTTGACGACAAAATCAATGCGGCGGCGGCCGAGGAGAACGTAGCGATTGATGTCATATCCAAACGCTATGCGGATATCTATCATCAGGACATGGCCGCTTTGGGTGTCGGTTTGCCCAGTATAGAGCCCCGGGCTACCGATCACATACCACAAATGATCGATATGATCGAACGTCTGATCAATAGCGGTCACGCTTACCTGGCAGAGGGTCATGTGCTGTTTTCGGTTGAGTCATTTAAAGATTACGGAACCCTGTCGGGTCGTTCTATCGATGAAATGATTGCCGGGTCAAGGGTTGAGGTTGTTGATTTCAAGCGGCATCCAGGGGATTTTGTGCTGTGGAAGCCATCCATAGATCCTCAACCCGGCTGGCACAGTCCATGGGGATGGGGTCGACCCGGCTGGCACCTGGAGTGTTCAGTGATGTCCGAGTTTCACCTCGGCGAAAGTATTGATATCCATGGTGGTGGACAGGATCTGGTTTTTCCACATCATGAGAACGAAATTGCACAAAGTGTCTGCGCCCATCGTGGTAAAACCTTTGCGCATTACTGGTTGCACAATGGTTTTGTCACCGTTAACAAAAGCAAGATGTCCAAATCGCTGGGTAACACCCAGGTCATCCATGAATTACTCGAGCACACAAGGGGCGAGGTTTTGCGCTACCTGTTGTTGAGCGCGCATTATCGCCAGCCACTGGACTGGTCAGATGAAACCCTGACGCGGGTGCAGCGCACCGTTGACCGTGTGTATGGCGTTATACGTGATGCCAACGCAAAGTTCGGTCCGCTACAGGCGGCTGAAGCAGTTTCCGGGAAATTCATGGCTGCATTGCTGGATGATATCAATACACCTGAGGCACTTGCAGAACTCAATAGCGAAGCCAGGCGCCTGGCAAATGCGGAAAATGCAGAAGCGGCCCGTGCATCGGCGGGAAATCTGCTGGCTGCCGGCGCATTTATCGGTTTATTCCAGCAAGACCCTCAAAGCTGGCTCACAGGTGATACCGAAGGCCTGGATGATACCCTGATCGAGCAGTTAATCGAAGAGCGAAACTTATCCCGTAAAAACAGAAATTTCGCTCGCGCCGATGAAATCAGGAATCAGTTGCAGGACATGGGCATCAGTCTGGAAGATGTAGCCGATGGTACGCGTTGGCGCCGCAGCAACGATTAAACCCGGCTGACACCCAAAAGGAAGATTGGCATGCACGACCCGCAAAAAGCCCAGCAGCAAATTATCAGCGACTTCAGTTTGTTTGATAATTGGCTGGACCGCTACCAGTACCTGATTGACCTTGGCAAAACGCTTGAACCGTTGGATGATGCTGAAAAAACGGATGAAATCCTGTTGCACGGTTGCCAGTCACGCGTCTGGTTGATTATTGAAGGTAATGCCGACGAAATAAAAATACGGGCGAATAGCGATGCGGCGATTGTGTCCGGTCTGATCGCCCTTTTAATCCGGGTTTATTCCGGTGCGTCGGCTGAACAGACGCTTAATACGCAACCGGAATTCATCACCGCCATCGGCTTACAACAACATCTGTCAGCCACCCGTGCCAATGGCCTGCACGCCATGTTACAGGCCATCAACAAAGCTGCGAGTTCTTATTTAGAAGAAAAGTGACACACTAAAATGTCAAGTGAGCAGAGTTGGGGTCGAGCTAACTGCCCTCGCCCATTTGTTTCTGGCGGATTTCCCAACGCTCCTGGGCATCCAGGCACAAGGTTGCTATGGGACGCGCCTCCAGACGCTGCAGACCGATCTCTTCACCAGTTTCTTCACAATATCCATATTCACCATCATCGATACGTGCCAGTGTCTTGTTAATCTTGTTGATCAATTTGCGCGCACGGTCACGGGTACGTAACTCAAGACTGTTTTCAGTTTCNCGGGTAGCGCGCTCGGCTTCGTCACCTACATCCCTGACTTCGGATTGCAAATTACTGATGGTTTCGCGAGACTCTTCAACCAACTCGTCTCTCCAGAACGCTAATTTCTGTCTGAAGTATTCAATTTGCATGGGATTCATGTACTCTTCGTCTTCAGAAGGTTTATACCCAGCGGGCAGTTTTTTAATTTTATCAGTCATAAAGGTCTAATAACTCCTTGAAAACCCAGTCACACATAACATAATCTACTGATTACTATATATTTTTACAAAAACCAAGCCAATAGTAGACTCGATCAAGGTGCAGTGTTATATCCCAACTGGAATGAGACAGCAAGTGTTTTTTAATCACAGCCCGGGTTTGCCAAGAAATCGTTAAAAAATGAAAAAAATACTTCTCGCCATCATTCGTGCTTACCAACTCGTTTTGAGCCCGTTCTTGGGCCAGCATTGCCGGTTTACGCCAAGCTGCTCCCAATATACACAGGAGGCCATTCGCAAGTACGGCGCTGCAAAAGGTAGCTGGCTGGGTTTTAAGCGAATATTACGCTGTCAACCTTTCTGTGAAGGCGGCCATGATCCGGTTCCGTAAATAGAAACAAGACCGGAAAGTGCTCTGGCGCATCCAGTCCACTGCTGTTCCTATTAAGCTAAATGCCCCGTCCCCGGGTTAACGGTCAAAGGGGTCAGAAATACAACCAGTCCTGTTGGTAGCGGTGGAGCAGTAAAGAGGCTGGCCCGGAACATAATTGATTTTATCGAAAGCGCTTGTAAACTTTGCTGGCACCGGCAATACACACACCAACAATGACCAGAATCAACAGGTGTTCACCCGTAAAAACATGCGGCAGAACACCGCCAGGTTCAGTGAGATGCGCCGGTGCCAAAGACGAAAAGAGCAGTGACACTACACCCATAATGGTGGGAATTATTCTTGCTCGCATGGTTTCTCTTCCTGTTTGATTTGTTGCCTGACTAGAGCACCTTGACCTTGATAATTTCCTCCCCGTTCTCGCCACTTAAGTGTACCGCACATGCGATACAGGGATCAAAACTATGGATGGTACGCAGTATTTCTATTGGTTGATTCACGTCATATAACTGGTGATTGTCTTCCAGCGCAGCCTCGTAAGCACCCGGTTGACCCTGGGCATCACGCGGACCCGCATTCCAGGTGCTGGGTACCACTGCCTGGTAGTTCTTGATGGTCTCATTTTCGATAACAATCCAGTGGGCAAGACCACCACGGGGTGCTTCCATAAAACCGACACCCTGGGCCTGTTTGGGCCAACTGGAAGGTTCCCATAACACTTCATTAAAGGTCCGGGTATCACCTGCCTTAACGTTTACAATCAGATCATCAAACCAGCCCTGCATGGCCTCTGCAAAAATCTTGGTTTCCAGTGTGCGTGCCGCCGTGCGGCCCAGTGTTGAGAATAAGGCCTGCACCGGAATATCCAGTGTTCTCAGGGTCATATCCACCAGTTCCCTGGTGCGCTTGTCGCCGCTGGCATAAAGCACCAGCACCCGCGCCAACGGCCCAACCTCCATCGCATGACCTTTCCAGCGTGGCGATTTTATCCAGGAATAGGACTCCTCTACGTCCAGAAACTCGTAGGGTGGTTTTGGACCGGAATAATTCAAATGGGTCTCACCCTGGTACGGGTGTAAAGCGGCATCCTTACCACCCTGGTAGTCGTACCATGAATGTGCAATGTATTCCTGAATCTCGTCGGCTGCGTGCATATCGACGTCGTGAATGGTACTCAGGTCACGATCCAGGATGGCGCCTGCCGGTAGCATGAAACCAGAAGGGTCATCCATACCATTGGAAGGAAAGTCTCCATAGGTCAGGAAATTTCCAAGGCCTTCACCACGGCTTCCCCAATCCTTGTAGAAGCTGGCTATCGCCAGGGTATCAGGCAAATAGACCTGCTCTACAAAGAGCTTCATCTGGTTGATGATNTCCTGAACCTGCGAGAGTTTTCTGGCGTTGATCGCCGAATCGGAGTTCAGGTCGATCGGACAGGGTACGCCACCAACCACAAAATTGGGATGTGGATTCTTGCCGCCAAAAATGGTTTGTAAGCGCGCAACATCACGTTGCCACCCCAGCGCTTCGAGATAATGCGACACCGCCATCAGGTTAGCCTCCGCCGGCAGCCTATACGCAGGGTGACCCCAATATGCCTTGGCAAAAATACCCAATTGTCCGCCCTCGACAAAACCCTTGAGTTTCTTCTGCATATCGGAAAAGTAACCGGGTGAGGATTTTGGATAATTACTCAGGGATTGCGCCAGTTCCGATGTCGCCTTCGGATCAGCACTCAAGGCCGAAACAACGTCAACCCAATCCAGGGCATGCAGGTGATAAAAGTGCATGACATGGTCGTGAATATATTGGGCGCCAGCCATCATGTTGCGGATCAAATCCGCGTTCTTTGGTACCGGATAACTCAGCGCGTTTTCTACCGCGCGAACCGAAGCCAGCCCATGCACCAGTGTGCACACACCGCAGATTCGCTGTGCAAACGCCCAGGCATCACGTGGGTCGCGACCCTTGAGTATCACTTCAATGCCACGCACCATGGTGCCAGACGAATAAGCACTGACGATTCTATCGCCTTCCATTTGAGCCTCTATCCGTAAATGGCCTTCAATTCGGGTGATTGGATCAACTACGATGCGTTCGCTCATTTTATTTTCTCTCTGCTTAAACGTTCAGATAGTCAGACAATGCCTGGTACTGCCACTCACACTCGCTATGCGCTGACTGATTCGACGTGTCTTCAATCAACATGCTGGTATAAGCCATTCTTGCACTCATGGCAGCCTGCCATGCCGGCCCCCCTGCCCTGGCATGTGCCGCGGGTGTGGTGGCTGCAACTGCCGCGCGGGCGACAAAGTAACCGGCCTGGTCTGCCCAGTGACCTTCTGCCCCGCATCGCGCATGGCTGTCAAACGTTGCGGCATGGGCAGATTTCAGGGCACCTGCCAGTTCTTCCTGCGTGGCATTCGCATCCGCCGCCGTTTTTAGCGCACGCTCAAGGCGTATATCCTCACTCATGGGGAGAACATGCTGAACGAATAACACTGCAATCTGCCTTTGTTGCACATCATCGAGAGACTCAAGCGCATCCCTGAAGTCCGTGTCATTACTTATTTCATTCATTTCATCCTGCTCCTGCACTTTCAATCTTCAGCCAGATGTTCTGCCAGTGTTTCGGTCAGACTTAACAGCGGAATATCCATGTTGTATTCCTCAAGACCATCTTCCAGATGAATCCGGCAATTTGAACACGCGCTGACAATGGCATCTGGTTTGACCGCATCAAGCTGCGCCTTTTTGCGTTCGAAGACCTTCAGACGTAACTCGTCTGCACGCTCATTCGCACTCACACCGCCACCTGCACCGCAACACCAGTTCATCTTGCCGGCGTCCGGCATTTCTACGAAATTGTCAGAGATCATATTGATCAGGTTACGCGGCTCAGCAATGACACCACCGCGTCGCGCTATCTGGCAGGGGTCGTGGTAGGTAAGTTTCCGGGTTTCTTTACTCGCCATTTTCAGACGTCCGTCTTTACGCAGGTCGTCCAGCACTTCGAGGATGTGACGCACTTTGAAATTAAATGCCTTGCCCACCAGGTTGGGACCATCCCAGCGGATCGCGGTATAGGCGTGACCACATTCCGGACTGATGACGGTTTTGACCCTGAGCTTGTCAGCCACATCTACAATTCGTTGCACCAGGACCGCTGCTATATCCGAAACCCCAATCTGGATTCCACTATTAGTGGCCTCAAAAGCCTCGGATGAAATCGTCCAGGTGACGCCTGCCCTGGCAAATATTTTTGCAACTGCTTCGATAAATTCCGGGAAATTCATGATCTCCATCGATGACAGCAGCAACATATATTCCACATCTTCGACATCAACCGGTACCTTCAAACCAGAATCTTCTTCAACGTGTTTTATCTGGGCACGTAATGCAGGCCATTTCACACCCATCGGACTACCGATCGTAACCGAACGGTTGGTCGCACCAATCAAACCCTCAGGGGCCTGGCCGGCCGCGGCCATACCTTCACGTGTTTTACGAATCATCAATGCGATGTCGTTTCCCACCGGGCAAACCATTGAGCAACGGCCACACATGGTGCAACTGTCATAAACCAGTTCCTGCCATTCCTGCAGAAATTCGTCGTCAACCTTCTTGCTAAGACCGAGCATTTTTCCAACCCGACCCATTAATGTGAACTCGGACTTCCAGATACGCCGCAACGGTTCGGTCTTGTTGATCGGAGTACGTTTCGGGTCACCCGTTTCGGTATAGAACAGACAGGCTTCTGCACATATTCCACAATGCACACAACTGCTAAAGAACGCGGCAACCGTCGAATCAATCTGACGCTTAAAGGCATTGATACCTTTTTCAATGGAGGCACTCATGATGCAACCCCCCTGTAGCCGGAAATAGCGCCGTTATACCAACGCGCGATAAACAATGTGAAAGCATGCATCAGCTTGGTGAAAGGAAATATCACCAGCAGCAACTCAACGCTCAATATATGCACTGCCAACAAGGTCGGTGCAGTCATACCGATACGATGAAACGCGATATAACCCGTAACCACCGGCAGGAAGACCAAAAACCAGGTTAACAGGTCTTCGAAATTGGTAAGGTAACGCATGACCTTGTTGGTCAGACGGTTCACCAGCGTGGCCAATAGCGCGATGATCGTAACCACGGCGAAGGCATCAATGACCGGCGTTGGCAACGACGGCCAGCCAAAGCCGATGATGTCTCTAAGAAACAGGATATGCGGGGCGGAAAAAAAACAAATGACAAATAAACCAATATGAAAAACGTAACCGGAAATAATGGTCACGCTGGAACGTTTGAACGTTCCCCGGTCAGGAAATGTCCGGGAAAATACGGTCCTCAGGCCGCTGGACATTTCCGCTCCCTTTGCTTCAGCAAGGTTGGCCTTTCTGCCAAGCATCAGGATCTCGAAGATCCGTATAACCACACCAGCGACAAAAATAACGGTTGCGATCTGCAAGCCGGTGCCACGCGCCCAACTCAGTAGCTCGATTTCGGTCATAGTCTGTTCCTCATAGGTCCTTTCTCAAAAGCATCACTACCGAACCTCACTTTCGCAGGTCTTCAATGGTGGTTTTGATGTGAATTTTGTTGCTGGTATTCTTCTTGCCACGGTTCAAGGCACCTATTGCAGCGCCTGCTGCAGCGGCTCCCGCGATGGTGTATACCGCGGTCTTCGAAATATCCCCGGTCGGCATCGACAGTGCCCTGTAAAAGCCGCCACCATCCCAGAAGTCCGGTTCTGAACAACCCAGGCAAGGATGGCCGGCCTCGATCGGCCAGCTAAAACCGCCATTCCACTTGGTGGTTGCACAGGCGTTGTATGTCGTCGGACCCTTACAACCGAGCTTGAACAGACACCAGCCCTGCTTCGCGCCCTCGTCATCGAAGGATTCAGCAAACTTGCCCTTGTCATAGAATGGCCGCCGGTAACAACGATCATGAATACTCTGGCCATAAAACGCCTTGGGCCGGCCAAGGTGATCGAGCTCAGGTATAGACCCGAAAGTCAGGTAATGAGCCAGCACACCGGTAATGACAACGGGTATCGGCGGGCAACCCGGCACGTTAATGATGGGTTTGTCCTTGATGATATCTTTAACTGAAACGGCACCGGTTGGATTCGGATTAGCCTGAGGAATCCCGCCATAGGTAGCACAGGTGCCCACGGCGATAATGGCTGCTGCGCCCTTCGCACTTTCAGTCAACATCTCGAGGT
>BS_KBA_SWE02_21mDRAFT_10000370_pt1 | contig 16581 bp, 16 predicted proteins | sample BalSeasSWE02_21m_FD_9196 | JGI IMG/M metagenome (IMG submission 9196)
ACGATGTCCACTCCTACAACGCCTGCTTTTTGACGATTGAAATATGAAAATTGCAACAATTCCATTCCGCCACCTACACCAACATATAACATTTTAGGATTATTGGCTAAATCCCTAGCATGAACTGTACTGCCACAACCATAGTTCATTTTTTGCATGATTTTTGGAATTTTTAATCCAGGAAGTTCCCAAATGGGATTAGTGGTACAGCACAAACCTACATCAGGTGTCAATGCGGCTTCTTTGTAAATATGGTGAGTGGTTTCTAAATAACTCATAAATTAGATTTTAGATATTAGACTGCTTCGTTTTGAGGCGCTAGACGGCTTTATTTTTTAATATTTTCAATTATATCCTAGGTTGTAAATATTCAAATCATCATAGTGTTTTTATCAATTCCTTAAATAAAACAATCATATTGGGTTCAGCTTTTTTGGCCATTTCAAGTATTTCTGAAATATTTACAGGTTTTAGGTTATCTGGGTCGCATTCGTCAGTTAGAACTGACACCGCAGCAGCTTTTAATTTTAAATGATTGGCCACAATAATTTCGGGCACGGTACTCATTCCTACAGCGTCGGCACCAATAATTTTAAGCATTTTATATTCTGCTTTGGTTTCCAATTGAGGGCCAACAACACTGGCATAAACCCCTTTATTCAGTTTTATATGATGTGTTTTTGCAATGGCTTCAAATTTTGAATTGATTGCTTCATCATAAGGTTGGCTCATATCTACAAAACGTTCCCCAAAATATTCTACACCTTTAAATGCCAAAGGTGAGTCTCCTAATAAATTGATATGGTCTTCAATTAGCATGAGTTCACCTTTCTTAAAATTTAGATTGATTGCTCCTGCAGCATTGGAAACCAATAACGTATGAATGCCCAAATTTTTCATAATTCGAACTGAATAAGTCACGTCTTGTAGCGAATAGCCTTCATAGACATGAAAACGCCCTTGCATGATCATCACTTTTTTCCCTTCCAACAGTCCAAAAATGAGTTTGCCTTTATGAAACTCGACCGTTGCAGTTGGAAAATTAGGAATGTGATTATAGCTTACTTCATATAAAATTTCAACTTCATTTATTAATTGTCCTAATCCGGTGCCAAGAATAATTCCTATTTCCGGTTTATCAAAACCTTTGGCCTGTAGGTATTCAACAGTTTCGTTTATTTCTTTAACCATACTTATTTATAAAATTGTTCCAATTGTTTGTAGTGCTTCATATCTTCAAAGGTATCGATATCGTTTAATTCTTCCAGTAGTTCCACTTTAATATTCTGTAGATCATTTAATGTTTCTTTTAAAACGGTTTCAGTTCCCCAAGTTTTATTTTTGAAGATATTTTCATGTATTTTTTTCATTCCCAACAAATAATAGCCTCCATCTTTTGATGGACCAATAACCACATCATGATGGTTGAATGCTTCAAAAGCAATTTCTATATGTTGTTGATTTAGATCCAATAAATCACTGCCAATTATCATCACTTTTTCATATCCTAATCCAAATAATTTAGAAAAAGCATTTTCCATTCGAGATCCCAAATCGGTTCCATTTTGTATTTTTTTTCTGAAAACATCAGTGTTCCAAAGATCATTTTTATTAATGGTTTCTGAATAAAACACATATTTATCAGCTTTAACGGCTTCTGAAACTTGAGCGGTATGTTGTAAAAGATAAGAATAAATATTTAGGGCAGCTTCATCACCAATAGTTTTGGCCAAGCGAGTTTTGCATTGGCCCAATTCAGGATTTCTTATAAAAATGATAAGGGCTTTTTTAGAAGTTGGAAAATGAAAGTCGAATGCCATTTCATTATCATCTGTACTCTTTTTACTTAATAATCCCATTTTAAAATACCTTATGCCCGTTTTTTAACCATTTGCTCCATTTTGCTGAAAAAACATGAATGGAGTCTGTTTCTTTTCCAATTGAATTATAGACTGGAAAATTATTGTTTTTCCATTCAAAAATTCCGCCATAAAGATTGAAGACATGTTTGTAACCCGCTTTTTTTAGCTTATATGCAATGATTTCTGATCGAATGCCAATAGAACAATATACTACGATTTTTTCATTTTTATTGGGAACTTTATTAAAAACAGAATCCATTGAAAACTGATCATATCCTACCAAAATGGCATTTTTTAAATGACTTATCTTAAATTCATTTTCTTCTCTGGTATCAAAAAGAATGATTTCAGTTTTTGGCATGGCCAATTCTTGTACGGTCATATACGGTATGTTTTTAGTATTGTAGTGTTGTAATAATTCTGGAAGAGAATTCTGCGCATTAATAATAAATGCTAAAAAACATACGGGTATTGATATGATCAATTTCATGATTTAAGTTACACTACCTTGACAACTACTCCCTGCTCCAGCCGTACAACCGTAACAGTGTTGGGAAATTACGATGTTTCTGCCTTCAAGCAGCTCTTCATTATATTCTGAAATATGTTTAACCGAACTGTTAACTGGAAGTTCCAACATTTGGTTGAAATCACAATCATATAAATAGCCATTCCAACTCACAGAAAGTGTATTCGTACACATTACGTTTTGAACAGCTATGGGGTTATAAGCTTCGACCAAATTGTACATATAGTCTTCATAATTTCCTGAAGCAATTAAGTAATCCAAAAAACGACTGATGGGCAAGTTGGTTATGGCAAAAAGATTATGAAAATGAATACCGAAATCTTCCAATAAAGCTTTTTTAAAATCTTTTTCCAAAGCGGTTTGATTGCCAGGTAAAAATGCCCCGGTAGGATTATAAACTAAATCCAAACGCAATTTACTGTCAGGCATTCCATAACCAATGGCGTTCAATTCTTGTAAAGCTGTAATAGATTTATCAAACACACCATCACCACGTTGTTTATCGGTTTTTCCTTTGGTCCAATGTGGCATAGAACTCACAATATGAATATTATAAGTCTTGAAAAATTCAGGTAAATCCTGATACTTTTTGTTGGATTTGATTATAGTAAGATTGGAGCGGACGATAAAATCTTTAATTCCCACTTTTGATGCTTCTTCAACAAACCATCTAAAATTTGGATTCATTTCGGGCGCTCCACCTGTTAAATCTAAAGTATGCGCTCCAGTTTTTTTAATGACCTCCAGGCATTGTTGCATAGTTTCACGTGTCATGATTTCTTTTCGGTCTGGGCCGGCATCAACATGGCAATGTTCACAAACTTGGTTGCACATATAGCCTACATTGATTTGTAGGATTTCCAGTTTTTTGGCTTTTAAAGGAAATTGTCCAGTTTCAGAAATTTTATCCTTAAATTTTGGCAATTCACCACTTAAAAAAATCCCATTTGATAAAATTTGAAGTTGTCTATTGCTATTTGCTAATTCGCTGTGGCGTTTATGAAGAGATTTTTGAGTCATTAAAAAATATAGGTTTAGATGAAATTACATTTCAAGTTTGTTCACTTTATTCATCATTTGCACTCCATGAACTAAAGATGCGCCTCCACGAATAGCTCCTGCCACATGCAAGGCTTCCATCATTTCCTCTTTGGTAATGCCACGTTGCAATCCATCACCAGTATATGCGTCTATACAATATGGGCATTGGATGGTATGTGCTACTGCCAAAGCAATCAATGATTTTTCTCTCTCTGATAATGCACCTTCTTTGAAAACGGAATTATAATATTCAAAAAATTTAGAACCAAGTTCCTCATTCCATTCTGATATTGATCCAAATTTTTTAAGATCTGCCGGGTCATAATATGTTTTTTGCATAGATTTTAAATTCTGAAATTAATAATCTCACCGAAAAATGAATATACGGTTTTTGTCGAAGTTAGGAAAAAATGATTACAGAAAATGATTTAAATCTATCCAGATTAAAACGTTTCACCAGCATTTAAATAAAAAGCACTTGAATGCCTTCCCCATGCTTGATTAAATAATAGATTTGTTCGAGTTGCTTTATCAATTAAAATGCGTAAACCAACACCAAATGCTGGTTGGACTGCATCAAAAAGGTTAACATTTTCATCTTTATTGCTTGCTGAGGTAAAGTTGGCAAATAAAGTGCCGCTTACTAATTGGTTGCATGTAATAGGAAAACGGTACTCAGTTTCAAAATATGCTAAATTTTGACCTCTTAAAAGGCCTTGAACATAGCCTCTACCGCTTCTACTGGTTTTATCCCATCCTATTGCAGGTAAATTAAGATATGGTAAATTACCATTCAATAAAAACTGCCCATAAGTCCAGAACGCTAAAACATGTTGTACGTTAGTTTTGCTCAATGGAATATAATATTTAAACTCAGCAAAAGCTGTAGAACTCCATTCCTGGTTTTTCCAAATCACAGGATTGCCTCTAAAATTTATATTTCCATACCAACCATGATTTGCATTTACTTGATTATCTCTAGAATCAAATACAAAATTAAGACTCAAACCATTAATAAAATATTCATTAGTACTAAACCCATACTTTTCATTATATATATAATGATTGGTTAATATATTATTTTCGACATCAAGCTTTTGATCGTCAATATTGGTATAGCCGTCTAAATGAATACCTCCACCAATATAAAAATCACTTACAATGTTATAAGATATTGTTTGATGAAATTTAAAGTAGTCATAATTCATTGGCTCTGCCAACGATTCTAATTTAAAATCAGATTCATTATTCCTTGGAATTATATCAGATCCCAAACCATAATTGTCTTGTGAAAAAACATAATATCTCCAATCGCCACTAAAATAAAATTTGTTATGTTTTAATAATAAATTGTTTTTAACATTAATTAGCAATTGCTTGTTTGTGGTATAAGTTGCTCCAAGATTGAAAGATGAATATTTGTCTGTTTCTTGTTTCCCCTTAAAAGTATATTGAGTAACAGCACCATACATAAAGCCAGTAGCAGGTGAAGAACCTATAATAGGAATCACCAAAAAAAAACTATTTTTAACAGGAGTTGTTTTTATTGTAAGTAATGAATCTTTTTTTTTAAAAAGTTCCGGTAAAGACTTTACAGGACACTTAAGGATTGAATCATTAAAGGTCTGTGAAAAACCAGTAGTTGAAATACATAAAAAAATCAGAATGAACTTACTATTTATATAAGAAAATGCGATTTTTATTTTATTAAACATGAAAGTAATTTAAGTTTTCTAATTTATTTAGTATACTCTAAATAATTTGTACTTACATTTCAAAGATATCAAAAACATTGGTTGCTTTTAATAAAAAGCAAAAACTCGCAACGTTCTTAATAATAGATTGTTACGAGTTTTAAAGGTGGTGCCTCCAGGAATCGAACCAGGGACACAAGGATTTTCAGTCCTTTGCTCTACCAACTGAGCTAAGGCACCAGTAGCTTCATTGCGGGTGCAAATATAGGCTCATTTTTAATATTCACAAAAAGAAACCAAAAAATAATTAAGAATTGCTCAAATAATTTAGATTATCTACTTAACCATATGAAAGTGTTATTTTTAGGTTAAACGGGATATATTTATTCTTTATCATTTTGTAAGTTTACGACTTTATAACATTATGAATTTAATTGTTGACGTAGGGAATTCGTATGTAAAGTTTGCTGTTTTTAAGCAAGGTAAATTAATACATAAAATTGTTACGGAATTATCCCATTTTAATGATACCTACAAAAATATTAAGGATGATTTTTCAGGTATTGAAAAAGTTATCATCTCGTCTGTAGGAAAACTTGAGTTGTCACAAATCGAAACTATTAAAAAGCAAGACAATGTTTTGATTTTAAATTCAGATGTTAAGCTTCCATTTCAAAATTTATATAAAACCCCAAAAACTTTAGGAGTAGATAGAATTGCGTTGGTGAGCGCAGCGGTAAATCAATTTCCAAATAAAAATGTTTTGATCATTGATGCTGGAACTTGCATAACGTACGATTTTATAACTTCTAAAAACCAATATCTTGGAGGCTCAATTTCACCTGGAATTAGATTGCGCTATCATTCATTACATAATTTAACTGCCAATCTACCGTTATTGGATTCTGAAATGCCTAATGACATTATTGGTCAAAGCACATCGGAGGCCATCCATTCGGGAGTCATTAACGGAGTTTTAAAGGAAATTGAAGGAGTAATCAATGAATATCAAAAAAAAAATTCAGATTTAACAGTTATTTTAACAGGTGGAGACACCAATTTCTTGTCAAACCAATTAAAAAATAGCATATTTGCCAACTCAAATTTTCTTTTGGAGGGTTTGAACTTTATTTTAGAATTCAATACAGACTAATGATAAAAAAACTTGTAATAGTTTTAATAGCGATTTCAGCTTTTCAGATAAATGCACAACAAGGTACTTCTTCACCATATTCTTTTTATGGAATAGGAACTTTAAAATTTAAAGGTACAGTTGAAAATAAAAGTATGGGTGGCTTAAGTATTTATACCGATAGTATCCATGTCAATTTAAGAAACCCTGCCAGTTTGGTAGGTCCGAATTTAAAATCATTTAATGAAGAAAGTCGCCCTGTTAAATTTTCAGTAGCAGGAAGCGTAAACAGTATAAATTTAGAAACAGATTCAGATTCTTTTAAAACAAACTCTNCTACATTCGATTATTTGACTTTGTCTTTCCCTGTAGGTAAATTTGGNATTGGTTTTGGTTTATTGCCTTTCACATCGGTTGGCTATAAATTGGAATCTATTGAGAATGATNTTATACGTAATAGATATAGAGGAGAAGGAGGTTTAAATAAAACATTTTTAGGCTTAGGGTATCTAATAACAAATGATTTAAGTGTTGGTATTGACGTAAGTTATAATTTTGGTAATGTTCAAAATAGTGTAATTGAGTTTGTTTACGATGCCGAAAACATTCCTGTTCAGTATCAATCCCGTGAAAGTAACCGATCTGATTTAAGTGGGTTAAATTTCAATCTCGGACTTTCCTATAAAAAGATGATAAATGATAAATTTGAACTGGTTACAGGTTTCACCTATGCTCCTGAAAGCACGCTTAAATCAGATAATAAAAGATCATTTTCAACAATAGTTATTAGTCAGTCAACAGGACAAGAATTTGAAATAAACTCTATTGAAGCTGATTTAGAAGGAGAAAATTTAAAATCTACAGATTTAACACTACCCTCAAGAATTTCATTTGGAGCAGGAATAGGGCAGCCAAGAATATGGTTCATTGGTGCTGAATATACCTACCAAAACACTAAAAAGTTTTCAAATCCAATTTTTAGTGTAGATAATACTACATTTGTAAATGCTTCAAGTATAGCATTGGGTGGTTTTTTTATTCCAGACTACAACTCTTTTTCAAAATACTGGAAAAGAGCTACTTATAGAGCTGGTTTACATTTCGAAAACACTGGACTAGAAATTAACAATGAGACCATTAATGAGTTTGGCATATCTTTTGGAGTTGGGTTACCGATTGGGAATATCTTCTCTAATGCAAATTTAGGATTTGAAATTGGTAAGAGAGGGACAACGAATCAAAATTTGGTACAAGAAAATTTTTTCAATATAAATATTAGTTTATCTTTAAATGATAGATGGTTCCAAAAACGTAAATATAATTAACAGTAAATTTTTAATGATGAAAACGAGAATTACTTTAATATTGGCTACACTTTTAATAAGTGTAAATGTAAGTTTCGCACAACAGGACGACGAGTGTATGAACAATCTAACAATCTTCACCGATTTTTATAAAAGCAAAAGATATGATGAAGCATATGAGCCTTGGATGAAGGTCAGAAATAAATGTCCAAAGTTTAACAGAGCAATTTATGCTTATGGAGAAAAAATACTTAAGCACAAAATAGACAACTCTACTGGAAGCGAAAAAGTAGCTTATATCAAAGATCTTGAAGAGCTTTGGAATAAAGCATTGGAGTATTTCCCATCTAATTACAAGTTGGGTGAAGTATTGGCTGACGATGTGATTTTAGAGTACGATTATAGAAAAGAACTTGGAATAACCGATAAGCAAATTTATGATTTGGCAGACAAAGCATATAAGCAAGATTTAGAGAATTTTACCAACCCTAAAGCATTATATATTTATTTTTCTGCAATTGTAGATTTGTATGATGCAAAACAAGTGCCTATCCAAAAAGTATTCGACAAATATGATGATGTTTCAGAGAAAATTGAAAGTGAAATACGAAACTATGCTGAAAAATTAAATAAACTTGTTGAAAAAGAAGAAAGTGGGCAAACACTGACTTCTAAAGAAAGCCAATATAAAGCTCAATACGAAAGTTACTTAGAGGCTTATGATAAAATTTCTGCTAGTGTAGACGGTAAACTAGGTATTTTGGCCAATTGTGAAAACTTAATACCATTGTACAAAAAAGACTTTGAAACGTTTAAAAAGGATGCTGTTTGGTTAAAACGTGCGGTGAGTAGAATGTATACCAAAGAATGTACAGACGATCCTTTATATGTAGATTTGGTAAAAGCTTATGACGCTGTAGCGCCATCAGCTGACACCAAATATTTTGTGGCTACAGTATTGCTTAAACAAGATAAGGAGAAAGAGGCTGAAAATTATATGAAGCAAGCGTTCGATCTTGAAACGGATTCATATAAAAAAGGAAAATTGGCAGAACGTATTGCCAGTAGTTTAAAATCAAAAGGACAATATGGTCAAGCTAGAACCTATTACAGAGAATCTTTAAGATTGAACCCATCCAATGGTAGACCATATCTTGCCATTGCAGCAATGTATGCTGCTAGTGCCAATAATTGTGGAGATGATGCTTTTAATAAAAGAGCAGTATTTTGGCTAGCTGCTAAAGAAGCTGCGAAAGCATCTAGAGTAGATGGAAATTTAAAATCAGCAGCTGAACAGTCTATTGCTAATTATGAGGCTAAAGCGCCAACAAGATCCGAAATTTTCACAAAAGGAAACCAAGGCCAAACCATTCATATAGGATGTTGGATTGGTGATAGTGTTGTTGTGCCTAGTTTGTAAATGAAAATTAAAAATATAAATACCATTTTAAGTATGGTTGTAGCCTTGGCTACAACCATATTTTTTTCCTGTAAAAACAATTTTAAAGACGTACAGCAAATAGGCGTATTACAAAACGGTCCTGTTGGTGAGGCAAAAAATATAAATTTAAAATATACCGATTCTGGTAAAATAAAAGCCAATTTAATAAGCCCTAAAATGTTGGATTATTCGAATAGGGAGTTTCCATTTTCAGAATTTCCAGTAGGTATTCATCTCAATCTTTTTGATGATGAAAATAATAAAAGCGTAGTGCTTGCCGATTATGCCATAAGTTATAGTGAAACAGATTTAATTGATCTTCAAGGCAATGTGATGTTAATGACCCATACTAAAGACACCTTGTTTGCACAACAAATGTATTATGATCAAAAACGGGAACAATTATTCACAAACTCCCCGGTACGTTTTAGTTTTGCATCAGGTAATTCTGGAAAAGGCAATATTTTTGATTCAGATGTTAGATTTGAAAATTACGAATTATTGGAAGGAAGTGGCAGAGCAGATATCGACCAATAATTAATTATCTTTGTTTAAATATTTAATAAAATCATAAATGAAATTCCTTAAATTCTTTCAATATGCCTATATAGCGTTTGCCGTTCTTTTTTTATATGAAGCGATAATAAGTTGGAGTGTTGATAGGAGCAAATCTTATATGTCATTGCTTTTTGTTGCTTTGGCTGTTTTTATGTTTTTCTTCAGAAAAAGATTCAGAAAAAAATTGGAAGACAGAAAAAAGCAATAGGATATGGATGCCTCTATTTTAATTATTATTGCAATGTTGCTAGNTNTCAGCATTTTTCTCGGGGATGGAGATTGCTTATGTNTCTTCAAATAAAATTCATATAGAGATTGAAAAAAAGCAAAATGATTTTATTGCCAAAACGCTTACTAAGCTAACAGTAAAGCCATCAAAATACATTGCCACAATGCTTATTGGAAATAATGTAGCACTCGTGGTTTATGGTTTTTTAATGGGCGATTTACTGGTACAATGGTTTGCATCTATGTTGCCAACACAATTTGGTTTTTTAAACTACTTGTTTACAGACTTGAGTTTATTGACCCAAACCATAATATCAACTCTTCTTATTTTAATTACTGCAGAATTTTTGCCAAAAGTGTTTTTTCAAATTTATGCCAATAGCTTTTTAAAGATTTTTGCATTTCCCGCATTTCTATTTTATCAGTTGTTTTATTATGTGACAGATTTTGTAATTTGGATATCAGATAATATTCTTAAACGATTTTTTAAAACCGACGGCGATAATGTCCAATTGGCATTGACCAAAGTTGAACTTGGCAACTATATTAGCGAGCAAATGGAATCTGTTGAAGAGCATGAAGAAGTTGATAGTGAGATACAGATTTTTCAGAATGCTCTAGAATTTTCAGAAGTCAAAGCACGAGAAGTCATGGTACCTCGTACCGAAATTATTGCAGTTGAGATCAATGACTCCATTAAAAATATAAATACAATATTTACGTCTTCCGGTCTTTCAAAAATTTTGGTTTATCAGGAATCCATAGATGATATTTTGGGCTACATTCATTCGTTTGAATTGTTTAAAAAACCAAAAACCGTTAAATCCATATTATTACCTGTAGAATTTGTTCCAGAAACGATGTTGGTAAAAGATGTTTTGAATATTCTTATGAAAAAAAGAAAAAGTATTGCTGTTGTTATAGACGAATATGGCGGTACTTCTGGAATAATGACCATTGAAGATATTGTAGAAGAACTGTTTGGAGAAATTGAAGATGAACATGATACCATTGCTTTGATTGAAGAAAAGATTGATGATAACAATTATAAGTTTTCAGCACGCTTGGAAGTCGATTATATTAATGAAACCTATAAACTAGATCTTCCCGAAGGAGAAAATTATGAAACTATTGGTGGCCTAATTGTAGATGAAACAGAAGAAATCCCTAAAGTGAACGATAAAATATTTATAGAAAATTTCGTTTTTACTATTCTTGAAGTTTCTTCAACTAAAATTGACGTTGTGGCCCTTAAAATTCTTAACGAAGACTAAATTGTTTTATTCCAATAAAATCTGGCATTCTGCTTTTATTATTTAATAGAAAATGGTATTTTCGCGCACTTATATTTTATAAACATATATAACAAAATGGCAATTTTAAATAAAATCAGACAACGTTCATTGTTTTTAATCTTAATCATAGGTTTAGCATTATTTTCGTTTGTCCTTTCCGGTTTATTCGACACAAATAGTAGCGGCAGTTTATTTGGAGGTCCACAAGATGTTGTGGCAACTGTAAATGGTACTGACATTAATCGTGAAGAGTTTATGAATCGTGTAGAGATTATGCAAAGACAATTGGGGCCAAATGCTACATCAACTCAAGCCATGAACAATGTGTATGATCAGGAGGTGAGAAAAGTAGTTCTTGAGACTCAACTTGAAGAATTGGGATTAAATGTTGAGCAAGAACAAATGCGAGATTTGATTAAAACCAGTTTTTCTAGTTTTCCAGAATTTAATAATGAAGCTGGAATTTTTGATGAAGCAAAATTAAATGAGTTTATCGCCAATTTAAAAGCAACTTCTCCACAACGATCACCAATAGGAAATAGCGCCATTAATTATGAAGAATGGGTAAGCAACGAGCAATCCATAGCCTTTAATGCTATGCAGCAAACCTATTTTAACATGATCAAAGCAGGAATTAATGCAACATTGGTTGAAGGGGAGATAGATTATGAAATGGAAAACAGATTGGTTGATATAAAATATGCATTGGTGCCTTATACAAGTATAGCTGATAGTTTAGTTGAAGTCACTAAAGCAGATATTACTAAGTATATTAATGAAAATAAAAAGAAGTATGAAGTTGAAGCTTCAAGAGACATAAATTTTGTTCAATTTAATGAAGTGGCCAGTACCGAAGATGAAGAAGAATTAAAAGCTAGTTTACTTTCTTTGTTAGATGATACAGTAGTTTATAATTCAGAAACTAAATCAAATGATACAGTTCCAGGATTTAAAAACACCAACGATATTGAAAATTTTGTAAATGGTAATTCTGATGTTGAATATAATGACAGTTTTAAATTTAAAGCAAGTTTTCCAACTGCAATAGCTGATACCATTTTTAAGCTAAATGTTGGTGAAATTTATGGGCCGTACAAAGACGGAGGCTTTTATAAACTTTCTAAAGTAGTAGCAGAAACACAAATGCCAGACTCAGTTAAAGTAAGGCATATTTTAATACCATTTATTGGAGCAAATAGTTCAGACCCTTCTGTAACAAGAACAGATGAGCAGGCTAAAAAAGTAGCCGATAGTCTTTTAGCCGTTATTAAGGCAAATCGTTCTAAATTTCCAGAATTGGTAACTGCTTTTTCTTCCGATCAAGGTAGTCTTCAAAATGGAGGAGAATATGATTTTCATCCCTATAATACCATGATAAAACCTTTTAACGATTTTGAATTTGAAAAAAATAAAGGTGATCTAGGAGTTGTAAAAACTATTTTCGGATATCATGTTATTGAAATTTTAGATCAAAAAAATAAAGATAGGGCTATTAAAGTGGCCACTATTGCTCGTAATATTGAGCCTTCTGAAAAAACAATTAATGAATTGTTCAATACAACTCAAAAATTTGAAATAGCTATTCAGGATGAAGATTTTCAAGAGGTTGCAACAAAAAACAACTATGAGGTTAGACCTGTAAATACAATAAAAGAACTACAGGAATCTATCCCAGGTTTAGGAAGTCAAAGATCTATTGTACGTTGGGCTTTTGAAGAAGGCACAAAAGTTGGAGATTATAAACGGTTTTCTATTCCTACTGGAGGTTATGTTGTGGTTCAATTGTCGGCTATCAATAATAAAGGGTTGATGAGTGTTGAAAATGCCTCAGTAACTGCAATCCCAGAAATTAGAAAAGAAAAAAAATCAAAACAAATTAGAGAAAAAATTACTGCAACAACAGTTGATGAGGTTGCAAAAAACCAAAATGTTTCTGTTTCTACTGCTGCGGCTATAAACATGAAATCACCAACACTTGCAGGTGCTGGTCAAGAGCCTAGAGTAGTAGGTACTGCTTTTGGTTTGAAACAAGGTCAAACGTCTAAATTAATAGACGGTAATAAAGGTGTATTTATAATTGAAGTCACGAAAGTAACTGAAGCGCCTAAATTAGATAACTATCAAGCCAATGCAAACAGATTGTCTACAATTAGGGCCAATGGAGCTCAAACCAAAGTGTATAATGCTCTTAAAAATGTTGCTGAAATAGAAGACAATAGAGCTAAATTTTATTAAAAACCATTCGATACATAAAAAGAAAGGCTCTGCATTGCAGAGCCTTTTTATGTTTTGATCATTTCGTTATAAGGGATGATTGTTCTAAACCCTTTACTTTTAAAATAGTCAGTAGGGTTTTCTTTTGAAGTAGCCAATATAAAATCTCCACCCCAAGCTCCTAGGCTTTTTATGCTTCCTTTAAAGTCTTTAAAATGCGTTTCTTTTACTGGATTTTGATTGATAATGTTTGAAATTATGGCTTCATGTTGATTTAAAAGCGATTCAAATTCACTCAAAAGTTTACAATCAATAATGTTTGAAGTAATGTTGCTAATTTCAGAAATTTCATTTGAAAGATCGGAAGTATTTTTCTTATAATGTTCAATGCCTTCTCTACTGTTTTGCTTTTTGTTTAAATAGATAAAGTATATGCAATCTTTAAATTCAGCATTGAATTCAACTTTACGAATACTACGTTTGCTTTCCTGAAATTGGTAGGTAATTGCTGAATCATTTTGTGCGCAAGCAATGTCGTATCCACTACCACCAAAAGTGAGTTCCAATAATTTATAGGCATCAACATTTGCCCAACTTGCAATATTATTGATAAGTGTAGACGATGAGCCCAACCCCCATTCTCTAGGGAATGTTAATTTACTTTCAATTGTAAAGCCTTTACTACTTTTTAAAAAGTCAGGGTTAAGTTGTTTAACACTTTGGAATATTTTAAACAATCGATTTGAAACTTCATTGTCATTGTTAACTTGTTTTAGCGTTTCTTTTTGCAGAGAAAATTCCTCCTTAAACCAAACGTTGTTGTTCTCATTAATACTTTTCCAAATAAGTTTTGGTTCAGCAATTGGTTCAACAATCAAGGACTGGCCATATTGTGTCGGAAGCGCAAGTGATAAGGCACCATCAAGCACCACATATTCTCCGGTGAGCAATAGTTTTCCATTGCTATAAAATTGAGTGTTATTCACTTTTACTTCGTAATGCATTGATAGCTTCAACTACCGCACTGTGGGTAGCAACATGAGTTTTAAAATATTCAACAAGTAAATCTTTCTCTTCTTGAGTTGCATGAAACTGATTTAAAATATTGATGAGATGCATTTTCATATGACCCTTTTGAATTCCCGTAGTGGTCAACGAACGTAACGCTGCAAAGTTTTGGGCCAATCCCGCAACAGCAACAATTTGCATTAACTCTTTTGCTGTTGGATGATGTAACAGTTCTAAAGCTAACTTTACAAGTGGATGTAAACTAGTCAAACCACCTACTGTACCAAGCGCTAAAGGGATTTCAATCCAAAACGTAAAAACCCCATTTTCAACTTTGGCATGGGTTAAGCTGCTATACCTTCCATTTCTAGAAGCATAAGCATGTACCCCAGCTTCTATGGCTCTAAAATCGTTACCGGTTGCCAAAACAACAGCATCAATGCCATTCATGATCCCTTTATTGTGGGTTACAGCTCTATAAGGTTCCACTTCAGCAATTTTTACGGCTCTTATAAAATTTGAAGCAAATTCTTCTCCAGAAATAGAATCGTTTTCAAATAATTCTTCAACATAACAACTCACTTCTGCTCTTACTAGGCACTCTGGAACATAGTTTGATAAAATGCTCATCACAATTTGAATTTGTTTTTCTTTTTCTGAAAACAATTCAAAATGTTGTGCTTCCGCTTTGAAAGTCTTTGCAAATTGCTCCAAACACGAATTTATAAAGTTCGCTCCCATGGCATCTAAAGTTTCAAAAGTGGCATGAAGCTGATAATAACCCTCGAGATCTTGGGTTTTATCACGTAATTTTATATCCATGATTCCGCCACCACGCAATAGCATGTTTTTTGTTATGGATTTGGTGTCTTGAAAAAGTTTAGGTTTGACTGAAATAAAAAACTGTTCAAGTTTTTTAAAATCGCCATAATACATAAAATGGACTTGGCCTACTTTTTTTGTGGAAATGACTTCAGCTTTAAAACCGCCCTTATCAGCCCAAAATTTGGCAGCTTTACTGGCTGCTGCAACCACAGAGCTCTCTTCAATGGCCATTGGAATGATATAAGTTTTGCCATTTATTAAAAAATTAGGTGCAACCCCAAGTGGCAAATAATAATTGGTAATGGTATTTTCAGTAAATTCATCATGAAGCTGTTGAAGTTTATTATTAGAATTCCAATATTGCTCAAGGATTATTTTTGCATCCTCTTTATTGGAGAAATAATTTTCAACAATCCAATCAATTTTTTTTGATTTGGAAAGTTTTGAAAAACCATCAATTGTTTTACTCATTACCACTTTTCTTTTGACCAACAAAGATACTATTCTTACCTGTAAATTTTTGGATGTTAATTATTATTGCACTTTTAAGTGTTAATAGTTGGGGCTTTTGCATAATTTTTAGTAAACTTGGGAATATTTAATCAAAAACTCAAGATTGATTTTTGTAATGATTTCTAAGGTTTTTTGATAAATGAACTAAAAACTAACTTTTACTAATTAATAAAATTACTTTATGGCAAGTGCAGCAATTAAACAGGCCCATCAAAAAGAGCTTTTTGGACATCCCGTTGGATTATATGTATTATTTTTTACTGAAATGTGGGAACGCTTTTCCTACTATGGAATGCGGGCCATTTTGGTTCTTTATTTAGTTGCAGAAACCAAAGGGGAAAATGCAGGATTGGGTTGGAGCAATGGAGAAGCTTTGGCGTTATATGGTTGGTATACTATGTTGGTTTATGTGGCATCAATTCCTGGAGGTTGGATTGCAGATAAATTTTTAGGCCAAAAGAAATCAGTTTTGGTTGGAGGAATTTTATTGGTAGCTGGTCACGGTATTTTATCTGTAGAAACCATGTGGGCATTTTATTCTGGCTTGACGTTAATTGTTGCTGGTGTTGGAATGTTGAAACCTAATATTTCAACTATGGTTGGAGGATTGTATAAGCAAGGCGATATTAGAAGGGATAAAGGATTTACTATTTTTTACATAGGGATTAATTTAGGAGCATTTCTATCTAGTCTAATCGTTGGTTATGTTGGAGAGAAGCTTGGCTGGCATTATGGTTTTGGTCTTGCGGCCATTGGAATGTTAGCTGGATTAATTCAATACTGGGCTGGTCAAAAACATTTAACGCATGTTGGTAATTATTTGGGTACTTCTGAAAATGAAGTTGATAAAGAAGCTATGAAAAAACCTCTAACCAAGATTGAAAAGGACAGGGTAATCGTATTATTTGTGTCCTTTTTATTGGTTATTGTATTTTGG
>BS_KBA_SWE02_21mDRAFT_10000371_pt1 | contig 16557 bp, 13 predicted proteins | sample BalSeasSWE02_21m_FD_9196 | JGI IMG/M metagenome (IMG submission 9196)
ATAATTTACATCCGTTTATGTTGTTGTTTCTAAATTATTTCTGACAGAAATTCATACAAACCCCGTTTAAAATTTTTATATTTTTGAGTATACAAAAAAACTTCTCTATGACTCTTATTGATATCAATTGCCTTGTACGAAATTATTGGATTCATATTACATATTATTTATACCACATGCAATTAAGCTATATTTTTAATAATGCAAAATGATTAATATCAATTAATTATGTGATTTTTTCTTTGGTTTTGTCTTTTTTACCTTGTTTTCAAGAAATACAATTGTAAAATAATGAGCAATATCATTTTGCAAAATTCTATCAATTAATAGCTTTATAACATAAAATAAATGATGTCATGAAAAATCTAGTAATAATTGTTATTTGCCTGCAGTTTCATTTTGTTTCATTCGCTCAAATTTTTAATGATATCGATGAGGCTACTCCATTTCAAGGAGAAATTGCTGCTGTAAAAAAAGGAAATCAATGGGGCTTTATTGATAAAAAAGGAACGCTGGTTATCGATTATAGAAACGATTTTGTTTTAACAAAAAATACAGATGAAATGGGTAATGCAATTTGGTATCCTGTATTTAAAGACAATAGGTGCTTAATTAGAAAATTAAGTGGCGATACTTATTTCTATGGCTATATTGATAAAACTGGAAAAACAAGCATTGAACCCAACTATTTAAATGCAACAAATTTTGAAAATGGGTATGCAATTATAATTTTAACTTCAAAGGATGTTATTGGTTATAATGAAGTTTTAAAAAAAGATGTAATTTCTTCTAAAATTGAAGAATTTATCATCAATCCTTCCGGAGAATTGTTGAAATATTTGGAAAATCCAAGAAGCGATGATTCGCCCAAAACCAAACCTAAAACACCNCCAGTATTTTACTCAAAATTTATTGCACCCAATATAATTGCTGTTAAAAAGAAAGATCAAAAATGGGATATTTATGAATTTTAACTTTAAATAAAAAAATCATGGCACTAAATTTTAATCAGTTCGCAGTAGAAGCTAACTCTTTTATGAAAGAGTATGCTGAAAAATTAAATATAACAGATAAAGAAAAAGCAGGGCGCATATTATCTTCAGTATTACACGGCTTAAGAGAAGTTATTTCAACTGAAGAATCACTGCAATTAATTGCTCAATTTCCTATGTTTTTAAAAGCCGTATATGTAAACGGATGGTCTGGTCATAAAAAACAACGAATTAAAACAATGGTTGAGTTTATAGATTTAATAAACAGGTTTGATGGCGTTACATCAGTTCATGATTTTGAATCAGATGAAGTTACCACAAAATATATAAAAACAACTTTTTTAGCCTTGCGGAAATATGTTTCATTTGGCGAATTAAAGGATGTTAGAACTGAGCTTCCAAAAGAATTGAAATCTTTGATTTTTGAAGAATATTTAATTTAAAATAAACCACATGAAAACCCTTACCGGAACTTATCAAGAATTTGAAATTAAGCTAGATAACATAAATTTAAAAGGTAATTTAAGATTAGCTGACTATAGCAAAGGAATTATATTGTTTTCTCACGGAAGTGGAAGCAGCAGGCTAAGTATAAGAAACAATTACGTTGCAGATCTTTTATTAAAAAAAGGATTTTCAAGCTTACTTTTCGATTTATTAACACCTGAAGAAGATGTTGTTTATGAAAATCGATTTGATATTGAATTACTAACAGAAAGACTTCTAAAAGTAACCAAATGGGTGCGTAACAATGAAATCACAAAACAACTACCAATTGGTTATTTTGGAGCAAGTACAGGTGCGGCGTCAGCTTTAAGAGCAGCTGCCAAAATGAGTAAAATTGTGAAAGCAGTTGTTTCCAGAGGTGGTAGACCTGATCTTGCTATAAGAGCTTTGACCAGTATTACCGCACCTACTCTTTTAATTGTTGGAGGGAATGACGAAGTTGTAATTACCTTAAATAAACATGCAAAATATAGGATTGAAGGTACTTGCGAACTGAAAATTATTGAAGGTGCCTCACATTTATTTTCAGAACCAGGGAAATTAGAAATTGTAGCTAACCTTGCCATTGAATGGTTTGATAAATATTTAAAATGAACATGTTTACCAACAGAAAAGAAGCTGGCAATTTACTTGCAAAAAAGTTAATTGAATTTAGCAATAACAAAGATGCTTTAATTGTTGCTATTCCAAGAGGTGGTTTACCTGTTGGTGCTGCTATTGCAGAAAAATTAAATCTTCCTTTAGATATTGTTCTTTCTAAAAAAATTGGACATCCATTAAATAAAGAATATGCTATAGGCGCTGTAACATTGAAAAACAGCATTTTAACTACCGACATTCAAGGTGTTTCAAGGGAATATATTGAAGAGGAAACACAAAATATTAGAGCATTGTTACAAAAAAGATTTAAAATGTATTATGGCAATAAAAAACCAAAATCATTTAAAGATAAAATAATTATAGTGGTTGATGATGGTGTAGCTACTGGGAATACTTTAATATCAAGTATTCAGCTTATTGAAATGGAAAATCCTTCAAAAATAATTGTTGCATTGCCCGTAGCTCCAAAATCTGCTTTGAATAGAATCGCAACATTGACTACGGTTCATAAAACGGTTTGTTTAATAACGCCTACTATTTTTATTGCAGTTGGGCAATTTTATAGAAATTTCAATCAGGTAAGTGATGAAGAAGCAATTAAATTGCTCAATAAAAAAGCTAACAATCATCAGCTAAGCAGCTAAAAGACTTTTGTTAGCTTTTACTTTTTCAAACTATTTTCTTAATCGTTGATATTTTCTAATGTTGCACTAAAAAATTAATTGATTAATTGATATGATTGTTTTGCTATTTCTACTTCCTCATTTGTAGGAATAATTAAAATCTTCACTTTAGAATTAGCCGATTGAATTTCAGTCAGTTCTCTAGCTTTAATATCATTTTTCTCTTCATCAATTTCAATTCCAAAGAAATCCATATCAGCGCAAACCATTTTTCTTAAAACAATAGAATTTTCGCCAACACCTGCTGTAAAAACTATGGCATCAACTCCATTTAAAATTGCAATATAATTACCAATATATTGTTTAATTCTGTAGGCACTCATATTAAGTGCTTGCTGACATTTTTCATCACCTTTCAAAGCTTCAGCTTCAATATCTCTATAATCTGTTAAACATCCTGTTAAACCAATCATCCCACTCTCTTTTTGTAGCATGTTGTTTACTTCGTCTAGGCTATAGCCTAAATTATTTACCAAATGAAAAATAATTGACTGATCAATATCTCCGCTTCTACTTCCCATAATTAAACCCGAAACTGGTCCAAAACCTAACGAAGTATTGATGCTTTCTCCATCTTTTACAGCTGTTATACTACAACCTCCTCCTAAATGTATTGTAATTATTTTTTTGCTCTTTTCTTCACCTAAATAAATTCTGGCTTGTTCAGAAACATATTTATGACTTGTTCCGTGAAAACCATATCTACGAATGTTGTGTTCTTCTAAAAACTTATTAGGAATGGCATACTTATATGCTTCTAAGGGCATAGTTTGATGAAAAGCAGTATCAAAAACAGCTATTTGTTTTGCATTTGGAAAGATGTTTTCGGCTACAATAATACCTTCATAGTTTGCAGGATTGTGCTGTGGTGCTAAAGAAAATAACTCTTTAATTTTATCTTTTACTTTATCATCCACCAATACTGTATCTGAAAATGAACTTCCACCATGAACAACTCTATGTCCTACTGCTTCAATTTCAGAAGTAGATTTTATAACTCCAAATTCTTCATCTAATAAAAATTTAACAACCTTTTCTAGTCCTTCTTTATGGTTGGTAATCATACAAACTCTATCAATTTTATGATTTTTTGATTTGTAATGAACCTCAGGATTGGTTAACCCAATTCTTTCAACCAAACCTGAACAAATAACTTCTTCCGAAGGCATATTAAATAATTGATATTTAATGGATGAACTACCTGAATTTAAAACTAATATTTTCATTTATATTTTAATTTTTTTAATGGTCAAATGCTGTTCGCTATTAATCTATTCCCTTAATTGAGAAAACATTAACAGCTCGGTACATTTACATTCCTTGTGCTTGTATTGCTGTTAATATTACGGTATTAAAAATATCATCTACAGTACAACCTCTGCTTAAATCGTTTACAGGCTTGTTTAAACCTTGTAACATTGGGCCAATTGCCAATGCTCCAGTTTCTCTTTGTACTGCTTTGTATGTATTATTCCCTGTATTTAAATCTGGAAAAATTAAAACGTTTGCCTGACCTGCAACTTCAGAATCTGGCATTTTACTTTTACCAATTGCGGCATCAACTGCAGCATCGTATTGAATTGGACCTTCAACTTTTAAATCTGGTCTTTTTTCTTTTATTATTTCAGTAGCTCGTCTAACAATATCAACATCTTCACCTTTTCCTGAAGAACCTGACGAATATGAAAGCATTGCAATTTTAGGCTCCATACCAAAATTTATACTTGATTCTGCTGAAGAAATAGCTATTTCTGCCAATTGTTCAGCTGTAGGATTAGGATTGATAGCGCAATCTCCAAAAACTGAAACCCTATCATCTAAACACATAAAGAAAATTGAAGAAACAACTGAAACTCCTGGTTTTGTTTTAACAAACTGTAAAGCTGGTTTAATAGTGTGTTGTGTTGTATGTGCTGCTCCTGAGACCATTCCATCTGCCAAACCTTTATAAACCATCATAGTTCCAAAGTATGATACATCAATCATCATATCTTCAGCCATATCTATGGTAACACCTTTGCTTTTTCTTAATTCGAATAGAGTATTAACAAAATCTGCAAAATATTCAGATTCTATAGGATTGATAATCTTAACTTTATTAAAATCTAAATCAATTCCCAAACGTTGAATGTTACTTTCAATTGTTGCTTTATCGCCTAAAATAGTTAAATCCACAATATCAGTATCAATTAACTTACAAGCAGCTGTTAAAATTCTATCATCATTACCTTCTGGTAAAACAATATGCTTACGAACAGTTCTAGCGCGTTTCAATAAATTATATTGAAACATTCTTGGTGTCATTCCATGGCTGCTTTTAAATGTGATTAACTTATTTGAAAGCGCTTCAACAGGTACATACTTTTCAAAGGTGTTTAATGAAGTATTAATTTTTTGTTTATTACTCGCATACATGTGCGAACGAACTGCACCAATTTTATTTGCAACAGTAAAAGTGCCTTCTTCAACAGTTATAATTGGGATTATTTGAGATAAACCTTCTATCAGTTTAATAATTGGTTCTTCCGGAAGAATCCCACCAGTTAATACAATTCCGGCAATGGTTGGGTAATTTGTTGAAATATTTGCCTGCAAGGCACCTAATATAATATCAGCTCTGTCACCTGGTGTAATAATTAAACAATTTTCTTCTAAATGTGTAAGGTAATTACGCAACTGCATTGCACCTACTTTAAAACTTGAAGATTGATTGTTAAGATGTTCTTCACCAAATAAAATTTTAGCATCAATGGCTTTTGCAATTTCTTTTATGGTTGGGTTATTTAATGAGTCTATTAATGGAATTACACCAACAAAAACACCTTTTGGTAAATTACTTTCTAAACCATTTTTAGCAATTTCAATGTTTTTTTCTTGAACTTTATTAGCAACTACAGCTATTACTTCAACTTCTTTTTCTTTAAATGAATCATACGTTAAAAGCAATCCACCAACAAATTCATCAAGTGTTTTGCCTACACCACTCGAAACAATAATTACAGGAATTCCTAAATTTTTAGCAATTAATACATTTGCATCAAGTTCAATAGCCATCCCTTCGCCAGAAAAATCGGTACCTTCCACCAACATAAAATCGTTCTTTTCCTCTAAGGCTTTATATTTTTCAATAATTTTATCAAAAATCTCACCTTCTTCACCTTTATTACGTTTTTTAATAAACTCGCTACGGGTGAATGCATAAGCTTCTTCAGGATTAATATCTAATTGAAAATGGGAAATAATGGTATTGATATGATTGTCTTTTTTACCTTTTTTAACATCGTTTATAATTGGTCTAAAATAGCCCACTTTTGCAGTTTTCCCAAGTAGCATTCTCATTAATCCTAATGCAACAATTGACTTACCGCTATTGGCTTCACTAGTTGCAATATAAATTGCTTTGTTCATCCTTTAAATTTTTTGCAAATATAGTCCAAACTAGTAGGTTTTCCTTAAAAAAATACTAAAAATTTAGTGACTTTTGTCACGTTTAATCAAAATAATTATATTTCAATACGCTCCTTAAATAATGTGTATATTTGGATGTAATTTTTTATGAATAATGAAAATCTTAATTACCAATATAAAACAATTAGTTCAAGTAGAAAAAATTTCAAAAACCAAGGTTTCTGGAAAAGAAATGAATGTTTTACCAACCATTCATAACGCATACTTATTAATTGAAAATTCACTTATAAAAGATTTTGGTAAAATGAGAGATTTACCAGATTTTAATGTTAACAAAACAATCAATGCATCTGGAAAAATTGTATTACCTGCCTGGTGCGACAGTCATACACATATTGTATATGCTGGTAACAGAGAACAAGAATTTATTGACAGAATTAATGGTTTATCATATCAAGAAATAGCAAACAAAGGTGGTGGAATTTTAAATTCAGCTAAAATTTTACAAGAAACTTCTGAAGAAGAATTGTATCGTCAATCTTCAAAACGGGTTGAAGAAATCATGAAATTAGGAACTGGAGCCGTTGAAATTAAATCAGGTTACGGATTAACAAAAGATGCTGAACTTAAAATGCTTCGCGTAATTAAAAAATTAAACAAAAATTATCCAATTACAATAAAAGCTACGTTTTTGGGTGCTCACGCACTTCCTTCTGAATTTAAAAATAAACAAAGTGAATACTTAGATTTTGTAATCAATGAAATTCTTCCATTGGTAGCAAAAGAAAAATTAGCTGAATATATTGATGTTTTCTGTGAAACAGGTTACTTTTCAGTTGATGATACTGAGCGTATATTGGAAGCAGCTAAGAAATTTAGGTTAATTCCTAAAATACATGTCAATCAATTTACAGCTATTGGAGGTGTAAAAACTGGTGTGGATTTTAAAGCACTTTCAGTAGACCATTTAGAAGAAATGAGAGATGAGGATATTGAAGCATTAAAAGGCTCTAAAACTATGCCTGTTGCATTACCTGCCTGCTCTTACTTTTTAAGTATTCCTTATACGCCTGCCAGAAAAATAATTGATGCAGGTTTACCGTTGGCTTTAGCTACAGATTATAATCCAGGCTCAACACCTTCTGGCAACATGAATTTTGTTATTGCAACTGCTTGTATTAAAATGAAAATGACACCTGAAGAGGCCATCAATGCTGCAACAATTAATGGTGCTTATGCCATGGGATTAGAAAAAACACATGGAAGTATCTGCAAAGGAAAAAAAGCAAATTTCATAATCACAAATGAAATACCAAGTTATGGTTTTATTCCTTATTCATTTGGAAACGCTCAAATAGATAAAGTTTATATTGAAGGAGAAGAAATTTAACCCTTTTTAAATTTCTTAAAAAGGTTATTTAAAAATGATTTTTTTTCATCATCGTGATAACCTCTAGAATATTTACCATATCCACCATAGCCATAGCCATAACCATATTCATAACCATATTTAGATTTTATATTAAAATCGTTTAAAACGATACTAATATTTTTCACTTCTTTTTTCTCATACTTTTCATTAATCAATTTTAGCATACCTTTTTGAGAATAATTTTGTCTAACTACATAAATAGTAGCATCTACATATTTCAACAATTCGAGGGAATCCGATACTATACCTACAGGTGGTGTATCTATAATTATGTATTCATATTGCTCTTTTAAACTATTTATTAATTCTTCTGTAGCATCACCAATAATTAATTCAGAAGGGTTCGGTGGTATTGGCCCTGAAGTAATTAAATCGAGGTTAGGTACTTCAGTTTTCTGAATGATATTTTTTTCGCTTTCTTCAGAAATTAAATAATTTACCACACCAATCTCATTGTTTAATCCAAAATCTTTAAATATTTTTGGTTTTCGCAAATCGAAACCTACCAAAATGGTTTTTTTTCCTGCCAATGCAAAAACGGTTGCCATATTGATAGAAATAAATGTTTTACCTTCACCACTAACCGATGAGGTTACTAGAATTGTTTTAGATTTCGTTTTGGCATTTCTTATAAATAAAAATTGAATATTGGAACGCAAAGCCCTAAAAGATTCTGCAACAGCCGATTTTGGCTTTAAAAAAACTGACAAATTATTTTCTGTTGTTTTTTTACCTAAAACTCCTAAAATAGGAATTGGTGACATTCGCTCAATTTCATCCACACTATGTATATGTGTATCTAAAATTTCTTTTGAAATTATTACAAATAATGGCAATATGGTTCCTAAAAGTAGTGCTACCATATAATTAAATTCTTTTCTTGGCAAAATAGGTCCTTGCCCTGTATCTTTTGCTGAATCTAATACTGTTATATCTGAAACTGTGGCAGCAATCGCTATATCAGCTTCATAGCGTTTTTGCATTAAAAACACATAGTTTGATTCGGTTAAACTGTACTTTCGTTGGTAGTTTAACAATGTTTGTTCTTTGGCAGGTAATTTAGACAATTCACTATTATAGTTCCCAAGTCGCTTTTTGCTATTATTTAAGGTCACCCAAGTNATCTCTTTTAATGACTTTAAATTTTCAAGCAAAACATTTCTGGTAGTTTCAAGCGCTTCCTTATTTAACATTAATGAAGGGTGGTTGGCTGTTACCTCTTTTTCTAATTTTTCTTTCTGAATAGATAATTCTGTTAATTCCCCTACCAATGCAGAAATTGAACCATCTTCAATATTTATAATTGCTGGCGCCGGTATTTTTGAATAGTCTGAATTTGTTTTTATATAATTTTCTAAATTTTCAAAATAGGCAATCCTATCCGATAATTGCAACTGAACCTTATCAAGCCCCAAGGTTTGTGTAAAAACCTCGTTAGCTTCAGCTGATAAATTGTATATATCATGGTCTTTTTTAAACTTACCAATGCTATCTTCAATTAATTTTAAAGTATCTGAAGTATTCTTAAACTGGGCATCAATAAATGCTTTTGTATTATATGCATAATTTGTTTTTTCGGCCAATTCATAGGCTGCCAGCACCTCAATGGTCTTATTTAAATAATCTACAATTCTATTTTTGTTGGTACCCGTTAACGACAATTCTACCAATGAGGTCCCTGATAATCCATTTGTTCTCACATTTTGATACCTGCCGGTTACGTTTTGTATAGAATTCAAATTGACATAAAATGTTTTTCCTGTTAAGGAATCATGCTCATTCACTTTTAAAATCTGTGCTTTTAAAAATGGTAGATTTATATATTCATCTATTGAAAATGTTTTGGTGAAATTTTGCTTGTTAAAATTCAAATCTTTTAATTGCTCATCTTTATAATTTATCAATTTATAATGAGTATCTGAATTAAAATCAACAGATAAATTAAAACTATTTTCATCCAAAAATTCAATTTTTATGGTGGTATTTAACAATTGAAATTGATTCGGTTGCAATACAATTTTAAAAGGGGTTTTTCCATATACATCATCTTTTCCAAAGTCACCTTCTTTTAAATATTCAATATAAAACTCCAAATCGCGTACTACTATCTCATTGTGTGATCTGGAAATCAAAGCCTTCCGAATAGATTCAACCTTATCACTAACCCCACCCCAATTAAATGCTATGTTGGTACCTGTAGAAAATAATGGGTTTTGTTTTTCTTTTACGGCAATAGTCGCTTTTAATCCATAAACTTTCGGGGCTGATAAATTAATATAAAAGGCTATAGCCATTGCAATTGCAATGGTTAATACAAACCATTTCCAATTAGAAATAATTCTAAATATAAAATCCTTAATATTAGAAATTTGTTCCGCAGGATTTTCAATAAACTTAAATTGACTTTCCATTATTAAAAATTAAAGCGATTTAATTAATAAATACGTAGTCACCCCCAATGTAAAGATGGATATTACTGTAGTAAATGTTTGCAACCCTGTAGTTCCAATACCCCATGTTTTTTGTTTTAGTGGTGCTATATAAATAATATCATTAGGTTGTATATAAAAATTTTCAGATTCAAATACGTCAATTTCTAATAAGTTTATTTTGTACTTTTTTACACCATCCAAGGTTTTCCTAATAACTTCAACATTTTCTCTATTTCCATAAATAGTAACATCTCCGGAATTCGCTAAGGCATCAATAATGGTAACTTCATTCATAGCAAGATTTTTAACTCCAGGAGATCCTATTTCTCCCATTATTGTGAAATTAATTCCTCCTATTTTTACAGTAACAAAAATGGTGTCTACATTCTTTAAAAATTTTGAAAGTTCGTTTTCAATTTTTTCCCGGACTTCTTTTTCAGTATATCCCAACACATTTAAATCACCAATATATGGGATTCTAATATTTCCATGCCTATCAACCGTATAACCATTGAAATATAAATTTCCTCCTCCACCAGAAGCTCCTTCACTGTTTTTAAAAAGCGCTACAATTTCAGGATTTTCAGCTTTTATATTAATAGACAATATATCATTTACCTGTAAACGATAAGGTTCATTATTAAGTTTGTAAAGTTCAGATTTACTTGTTGGTTCTCCTTGAAAATATGTCAATTTTTTCGCTGGAATACAAGAGGATGCAAGACTTAAAATAAAAATGTATAAAAAATATTTTTTCATAAATAGTAATGAGGTAAAAGCAAATATAATTTTTAATAGCGTATTAAAATAATTTTTCAACTATTTTCGCAGTAAATATAACCTTATGTGGTTTAAAATAAAATCATATCTATTTTTTTTAATAAAATCTACCAATCAACATGGGGTTCATTCGCCCTTTATCTATAATTTACTTACTAAATGCTTTTATAAAAAAACAAATTCAACAAAAAGAAAAGCGTTTAAAAAAGTAAAAAAAAGGCTTATTTCAAATTCAAAAATAATAGAAGTTACCGATTTTGGAAAAGGTTCATTGATTTTTAAATCAAATAGCCGTAAAGTTTCCGAAATCACAAAAATTGCTGGAATCTCAACAAAAAAAGCACATTTATTACTTAGAATTTGTGATTGTTTTAATTTTGAATCCATACTTGAAATTGGAACATCTGTTGGATTAGGAACTGCAACCATGAGTATTGGAAGTCCAAAAGCAAAAATCATTACCCTTGAAGGCTGTCCTAATACAGCTGCCATTGCCGAAGACCTTTTTATTGACTTAAATTTAAATAATATTGAAACTATTATTGGAGATTTTGGTAAAACGCTTCCAATTGTTTTAAGCAATAAACAATTCGATTTAATTTATTTTGATGGAAACCACCAAAAAGAAGCGACAATTAAATATTTCAATTTAAGCTTACCTTGCGCTCATAACAATTCCGTTTTTATATTTGATGATATTAACTGGTCTGTTAAAATGCAAGAGGCTTGGGAAGAAATTAAAAAACATCCACAGGTTAGTGTAACCATTGATATGTTTTTTTGGGGACTTGTTTTCTTTAGAAAAGAGCAAAAAAAACAACATTTTGTTATTAGACTTTAAATAATGACACCTTTAAGTTTAATTTTAAACTTTTGACTTAAATTTATAAATTTACAATATGAAAATATATACAAAAACAGGAGATAAAGGTAAAACTTCACTTTTCGGCGGAACCCGGGTTCCTAAATACCATTTAAGAATTGAAGCTTACGGAACTATTGATGAATTAAACGCATATATGGGTTTGCTGAGAGATCAAAACATTGATAAACACACTTCAGAAGTGTTATTTAAAATTCAAAATGAATTATTTACGCTTGGTGCTATGCTGGCAACTCCCCCTGAAAAGGAATTGTTAAAAAGTGGCAAAGAACGTTTAGCAATAGAAAAAATTAATGATGAAGAAGTTACTTTCCTCGAACTTGAAATGGATTGTATGAATGAAAGCTTGCCTACTATGACTCATTTTATTTTACCTGGCGGAAACAACACCGTGTCATTTTGTCACATAGCTAGGTGTATTTGCAGAAGAGCTGAACGAATTACCACCCAATTAAGTGACGAAAGTGAATTAAATCCACAAATTTTAATGTATTTAAACCGACTTTCAGATTATCTATTTGTACTGGCACGAAAATTGACATTAGACACGAAAGCTGAGGAAATTAAATGGATTCCTGAGAAAAAAAAATAAGTTCTTTTAAATTTTAAAAAAAAGACAAAAATCACTTGGTTTTGTGCTGAAAAAAATTATTTTTGCAGAAATTATATAATACAAAAAAATAGGTTATGTATTGGACATTAGAATTAGCATCGTATTTATCAGACGCCCCTTGGCCAGCAACAAAAGATGAGTTGATTGATTATGCAATCAGAACTGGTTCACCACTAGAAGTTGTTGAAAACCTTCAAGAGATTGAAGATGCAGAAGAAAATTTTGATTCAATTCTTGAAATTTGGCCAGATTACCCTTCTGAAGAAGACTATCTTTGGAATGAGGATGAATATTAAAGGAACGCACATTTTAAAAAGTCTCAATTGAGGCTTTTTTTTTGTTTAATATCCCAGAAAAACAAATAGAAATTAAACTATTTATTTTAAATTCGCTAACAATTAAAATAACAATATCAATTACACTAACTGATGTAATTTATTAAATATAACACACACATTATGAGTATTCTAAATTCAATTATTAAAATATTTGTTGGAGATAAATATCAAAAAGATTTAAAATTACTGCAACCTATTGTTACTGAGGTAGCTACTTTTGAAAATGAGATTTCAAACTTAACAAACGACCAATTACGCGATAAAACAGGCTATTTTAAGGGAAAAATTAAGGCTGCAACGCACCCCTTTACATCACAAATTGAACTTTTAAAAGAAGAAGTTAAGGAAGCAAATATTGATAGAAAAGAAGAAATATATACTGAAATTGATCAATTAGAGCAAAATTCATATGAAGCTTCTGAGGTTGTTTTATCCCAAATTATGGCAGAAGCATTTGCCGTAATCAAAGAAACTGCAAAACGATTCACTCAAAACCAATCAATTACAGTAACAGCAACTCCATTTGACAGAGAACTTTCAGCAACAAAATCCAATGTAACTTTAGAAAATGAAAAAGCAATTTGGGCAAACACCTGGGATGCACAAGGAAAAGAAGTTACCTGGGATATGATTCATTACGATGTACAATTAATTGGTGGATCTGTTTTACACAGTGGAAAAATTGCTGAAATGATGACTGGTGAAGGTAAAACCTTGGTATCTACACTACCTGTGTATTTAAATGCCCTAACTGGAAATGGAGTTCACTTGGTAACTGTAAATGATTACTTAGCAAAACGTGATGCCGCCTGGATGGGACCTATTTTTGAATTTCATGGTTTAAGCGTTGATTGTATTGACCATCACCAACCAAATTCAGATGCTCGTAGAAAAGCATACAATTCAGACATTACATATGGAACAAATAACGAATTTGGTTTCGATTATTTGAGAGATAATATGGCACATTCACCAAACGATTTGGTTCAACGACCACATAATTATGCTATTGTTGATGAGGTNGATTCTGTTTTGGTTGATGATGCAAGAACACCATTAATTATTTCTGGAGCTACTGCCAATGCTGATCGCCACGAATTTAATGAATTAAAACCAAGTGTCGATAAACTTGTTACTACCCAACGTAATTATTTGACCAGCGTTTTAGCTGATGCAAAAAAATTAATCAGCGAAGGAGATACTAAAGAAGGTGGTTTTTTATTGTACCGTGTATATAGAGGTTTACCAAAAAGTAAAGCTTTAATAAAGTTTTTAAGTCAGGAAGGTATCAGACAACTCTTGCAAAAAACTGAGAATTTTTATATGCAAGATAACAATCGTGAAATGCCTAAGATTGATGAAGAACTGTATTTTGTAATTGATGAAAAAAACAACTCTATTGAATTAACTGATAAAGGAATTACATTTTTATCCGGTGATGACGGTGATGACACCTTCTTTATTTTACCAGATTTAAGTACTGAAATTGCTCAAATAGAAAAAGACAGCATAAGTACTGAAGAAGCTACTTCAAAAAAAGAAGTATTATTTCAAGATTTTAGTATAAAAAGTGAGCGCATTCATACTATGAACCAGCTATTAAAAGCATACACCTTATTTGAAAAAGATATTGAGTATGTTATAATGGAAGATAAAATTAAGATTGTTGATGAGCAAACAGGACGTATTATGGAAGGGCGTCGTTATTCTGACGGTTTACATCAAGCTATTGAGGCAAAAGAAAACGTTAAAATTGAAGCTGCTACACAAACATATGCAACGGTAACCCTACAAAACTATTTTAGAATGTACCGTAAACTATCTGGTATGACGGGTACTGCAATCACCGAAGCTGGTGAGTTTTGGGATATTTATAAACTTGACGTTATTGAAATTCCAACAAACGTACCGTTAATTCGTAAAGACCGTGAAGATTTAGTTTTCAAAACAAAACGTGAAAAATACAACGCTGTTATTGATGAAATTGAGAAATTAGTAAATGAAGGTCGTCCAGTATTAGTAGGTACTACTTCTGTTGAAATTTCTGAATTATTGGGTAGAATGCTTTCTATTAGAAAAATAAATCATAATGTATTAAATGCAAAGCTTCACAAAAAAGAAGCAGACATTGTTGCACAAGCAGGACAGGCAGGTATTGTAACTATTGCAACCAACATGGCAGGTCGTGGAACAGATATTAAATTATCCGATGCAGTTAAAAAAGCTGGTGGTTTGGCTATTGTTGGTACAGAGCGTCATGATTCTCGTCGTGTAGACCGTCAGTTACGTGGTCGTGCTGGTCGTCAAGGTGATCCCGGTTCGTCACAATTCTATGTTTCATTAGAAGATAATTTGATGCGTTTATTTGGATCTGAGCGTATTGCTAAAATGATGGATAGAATGGGGCTTGAAGAAGGTGAAGTTATTCAACATTCTATGATTACCAAATCTATTGAAAGAGCACAACGCAAAGTTGAAGAAAATAACTTTGGCGTTCGTAAACGTTTGTTAGAATATGATGATGTTATGAATTCTCAACGTGAGGTTGTTTATAAACGTCGTAGACATGCTTTATATGGGGATCGCTTACAAGTTGATATTGTAAATATGGTTTATGATACATGTTTATCGCTTATCCGTGAAAATAAACCTTCTAACGATTATACGAATTTCGAATTTGAATTGATTCGTTTCTCATCAACAAGTTCTCCATTTTCTGAAGAAGAATTTAAATCATTGAGTGAACAAGAATTAACCGATCAACTTTTTGACTTAGTTTATAAAAATTATAAAGAAAAATTAGAGCGCAATGCCAAAGCTGCATTCCCTGTAATTAAAGATGTTTACGAAACACAAGGTGATAAATATGAAAGAATTGTAGTTCCTTTTACTGATGGTACAAAAGAACTAAAAGTGGTAACAAACTTGAAAGAAGCTTATGAAAGTGAAGGAAAAGTGCTAGTTACTGATTTTGAAAAAAATATTACTCTGGCTATTATTGACGATACTTGGAAAGATCATTTACGTCAAATGGATGAATTAAAACAATCGGTTCAAAATGCAACCTACGAGCAAAAAGATCCATTATTGATTTACAAATTTGAATCGTTTGAATTGTTCAACACAATGCTTGACAAAGTAAATAAAGACGTATTATCCTTCTTATTTAAAGGAAAATTACCTTCTCAAGACGCAAATCAGGTTTCACAGGCGCGCGAACAAAAACGTGAAAAAGTACAATTGAGTAAAGCCGAATATCGCAGTCCAACTGAAGGTGGTCAAACAAACCAAACACAACAACCACAAATAGTTGAAACCATTGTTAGAACTGAACGTAAAGTTGGTAGGAATGAACATGTTACAATTAAGAATGTAATAAGTGGTGAAAATAAATCAATGAAATTTAAACAAGCAATTCCTTTACTTCAAAAAGGAGATTGGGTAATTGTTGAAGAATAAAATTAATAAAAAGTCAAAATAAAAATACTTGTATTAGCAAAAAAAAGAAATTTAATAAAAAAACCAGCTAGAATTTAGCTGGTTTTTTTATTAAATTTCTTTTTTCTTATCGTATGGAATACTTTTTAAAATGTGACTAATTGCTGCTACTCTTGCATACGTTTTTTTATTTGCGCGGATTATTCTCCATGGCAAGCTCCCTTCTTTAGTGTTTTCAAACATCTTACTTTTATAAGTGGTATAAACATCCCATAATTCTTGTGCTTTTTCATCAACATCTGTCATTTTCCATTGTTTCAATGGATCTGATTTTATATCTTCAAACCTTTTTTGTTGTTCTTTTTTAGAAATTGACATGTATATTTTAACCAACCTTATTCCAGATTCAGTAATCATTCGCTCAAAATCATTGACCTGAGTCATAAATATT
>BS_KBA_SWE02_21mDRAFT_10000372_pt1 | contig 16556 bp, 16 predicted proteins | sample BalSeasSWE02_21m_FD_9196 | JGI IMG/M metagenome (IMG submission 9196)
TCGTCATTCGTCATTCGTCACTCGTCATTTGTCACTCGTCATTTGTCACTCGTCATTCGTCACTCTTCACTCAACGGTTCCCTTCAACCCTATCTCTTCGGCTACTTCCCGCATACCCATGATGGTTTCAGTAATCAGTTCCGACAATTCCATCCCTAACAGGCTCGCACCTTTCTCAATAATCGATCTGTCCACGCCGGCCGCAAATCGTTTGTCCTTCCATTTCTTTTTCACGGATTTGGACGTCAAATCCAGTACGCTTTTGGATGGACGCACCAGGGCCGATGTTGCCACAAGTCCCGTCAGCTCATCGATGGCATACAGGTACTTTTCAAGCAGGGTCTGCGGTTCTGCCTGGGAGCAAATCCCCCATCCATGGCTTATCACCGCTCTGACGTATTTTTCGGGCCAGCCTCTTTCCGTGAGGATCTCCTCACTTTTCAGGCAGTGCTTCTCGGGAAATTTCTCATAATCAAGGTCGTGTACCAGGCCGATAACTCCCCATTCTTCTTCATCTTCCCCCTTGAGCCTGGCGGCATACCGCATGACCCCTTCCACGGCAAGGGCGTGCCGGATCAGGCTGTCGCTCTGATTGTACTCTTTCAGAAGGGCGAAGGCCTCTTCTCGTGTTGGAATTTCGGACATGAGCGCAACTCCTTTTACACCTTTTTCGTGTCTGCGTCTGTCTGTGCGGGTCTGTGGCTGATTCCTATGGTTTTGTTCAGCTTTCCGAAATCCCTCGCACCACCGATTCCGCTTCCCCTATAATCCTGTCAAAGAGTTCTTTCACGGTGGGAATGTCATGCGCAAGCCCGATCCCCTGGCCACAGGAAATGACCCCCGCGTCCAGATCGCCATCCCGGTACATTTTCTTTGCCTTTTCCCCCGCAGCAATATTGATGATCTCGGGGAGATTCGCCTGGCTCGCCTCCAGCTCCGCACATTTTTTAGCGGCCCCGTTGTTCCATACCCTGTGAGTGGCGCCTATGGATCGCATGATCAGCATGGTATCCAACTCGTCGGCGCCTACAAGGGCGTTCTTGAGGGCATCGTGGATCGGGGCCTCCCGGGTAACCAGCAGGCGAGTACCCATGATCACCCCTTTTGCGCCAAGGGCAAGAAGGGCCGCGAGTCCTCGGCCGTCGGATACGCCCCCGCCCCCTATGACGGGAACTCGGAGGCTTTCCACGACCCTTGGAACCAGGACCAGCGTCCCCACATCCAGTTTCCCGGTGGCGCCCCCGTTTTCATACCCCACGACGGTCACAATGTCGGCCCCCATCTCCTGGACCTTCAGGGCATACCGGACTCCCACGCACTTATGCATCCAAATCAGCCCAGCCTCCTTGAACCGGGCACACAGGTCGGCCGGCGCCGAATGCCCGGATGTCTCGACAATTTTCACCCCTTTGTCCAAAAGCACATCAAGGTAGTCGTTGTTGTCAATGGGCCGCATCATGGGAAAGAGATTGAGATTCACCGCAAAGGGCCTGTCTGTGAGGTCAAAAAGCTGATCCAGCGCTTCCGCGAAGGTCTCGCGGGTCTGATAGATGGCGGAGGCAAGCACTCCCAGCCCGCCCGCATTGGAAATGGCGGCAGTGAATGGGGAGGTGGAAATCCACATCATGGTTCCCCCGACAATCGGATACTCAATTCCCAGCATTTTGGTAACAGCGGTCTTGAACATAGGTTGCTCCTTAAAAACGGTTACCGGTTGCCTATTTCCCCATCAACGCCAGAGGGATCAGGGATTTCCCTCTTTTCTGGGCCAGTTCCATGATGGTCATCTGCGCCATTGCCGGGGGTTCCCTGCGTTCCTCTTTCGGCTTCGCCCGAAGTTTCATGGCCTCCGTCGCACAGGTGGAGACGCAAAGGCCGCAACCGATGCAGCGATCCAGATTCACTTCGGCCACTTCGTTGTCACTGATGGTGATGGCATGCATCTGGCACCGGTCCAGACAGACTTCGCAGGCAACGCAGAGATCAGGGTCTACCTCGGCAAAATAATTGGCGATCACAATTTCCACGGGTCTCGGGTGCCTGTTGAGCATCCGCAGCATCCCGCAACAATCCCCGCAGCAGTTGCACATCCCCCCGGGGTTCTGGGCATTGAACGGCTGCGGCACCAGGCCTGCCTTTTCACAGTCATCCAGGATCTCAATGGCCTCTTCCTGCGTAATATACCTCCCCATTCCCTTCTCCACATAATAGTCGGCATGGGAACCGGCGCAGATGCAGACTTCAACCGGCTTGTCACAAGCCTGGTCCAGCAGACCCTGCTGGACCCTGCAGATACATTTTGCTACGGCAAGCCTGTCTTTGGATTTGATAATCTCACGGGCGTCATCATAGGGAACAACGGGCCAGGCAACATCGATCGCCTGGTTTACCGGAATGGTTCTCATGGGGGCAATCTGTTTGGAGGTTTCGCCGGCAAAGGCCTCGTTGAAATAGTCGTCCATGAGCCGGGCCAGTTCACGATCCATGGTTTTCACCTGGTATTCATAGATGCCCACCACGTAAGGGGCGGCCCCGTATTTCGGGGAACCTCCTTTTCGAACACGAAAGATCAGCCCGTTTTCCGCCATCTCTTCCAGAAGGGTCGCCACATGGTCCGGGTCCCGCCCGGTACGTTTGGCCACATCGGACGGCGTCTCCATCATCAGGCTGAGCTGAAGGAACATCTCCGCCGCTTCCTCGGTAAAAAGCCTTCGAAGGATCTGGATCTCCACACCGGATTCGGTAGCCGGGTACCCAATGGAATACTGGTCCAGTTGTTCCCGCAACCTTGCATAAATATCTTGTGACATTCCTGCTCCAATTGTAACGGTCTAAAGTTTAAGGTTTAAAGTCTAAGATTCATGGTTCACGGTTATCCACATTCCGAATTCCGAATTCCGCATTCCGCATTCCTCAAGTTCCCATCTCCCACGAAGACAGGTATTTTTCCTGCTCTTCGGTCAATGTGTCAATTTCCACCCCCATCGATTTCAGTTTCAATCTTGCGATTTCCTTGTCGATTTCGGCGGGGACAGGGTACACCTGCTTTTTCAGGGACTTGTATGTCTTTGCCACATGTTCCGCCGACAGGGCCTGGTTGGCAAAACTCATATCCATGACGCTGGAAGGATGGCCTTCCGCAGCAGCCAGGTTCACCAGCCTGCCCTCCCCTAACAGAAAGATCCTGCGACCGTTCTTCAGGGTGAACTCATCCACGAATTCCCGGATGGTCCTTTTTCCCACGGAAGCCTCGGCTAATCCGGGAAGATCCAGTTCCACGTCAAAATGCCCGGAATTGGAAACAATCGCCCCGTTCTTCATGGTGACATAATGTTCCCCCCTGATCACGTTGATATCGCCGGTGAGGGTGCAGAAGAAATCACCAAGAGGGGACGCCTGGGCGATGGGCATGACCTGGAATCCATCCATGACCGCTTCGAGGGCTCGCAATGGATCCACTTCACACACGATCACATGCGCACCATGTCCCTTTGCCCTGGTGGCAACACCCCTGCCGCACCAGCCATATCCGCTTACTACGAAAGTGCTTCCGGCAATAAGACGGTTTGTGGCCCTGATGATCCCGTCCAGGGAACTCTGGCCGGTACCGTAGCGGTTATCAAAGAGATGTTTGGTATCCGCGTCGTTGACCGATATAATAGGAAATTGCAGTACGCCGTCCTTCTCCATACTCCGCAGCCGGATGACGCCTGTGGTGGTTTCTTCCGTTCCGCCGATCACGTTGGTCAGGAGCTGTTTCCTCGCTTCTTCGGATAACCCCTGCCCCCACTTGCTGACGGAAGGTTCCAGGTCTTCCCATTTCTTAAGGGCGATAAAAAGAAGACAACTGACCAGATCCGCCCCGTCGTCCATGGTCAGGTGGGGTCCGTGTTTGAGGGCGGAAAGGATATGGCTGTAGTAGGTGGCATGGTCCTCTCCCTTTATGGCAAAAACGGAGATCTCATCGTCGGCTACGAGGGAAGCCGCCACATCGTCCTGGGTGGAGAGCGGATTGGACGCACAGACCACCAAGTCTGCTCCGCCCGCCTTCAATGTCTTGGCCAGGGCCGCGGTTTCCGTGGTAACATGGAGACACGCGGAGAGCTTCAACCCCTTCAAGGGTTTCTCTTTTTCAAATCTCTCCCTGATAGTTCTGAGCACATCCATGCTCATCTCGGCCCATTCAATTCTGAGGCGACCCTTTGCCGCCAGGTTTATATCCTTGATATCATAATCCATATGTGTAACCTCACTATTAAAATCGGTTTCCGGTTTCCAGTTTCCGGTTTCCAGTTAAAAAGCACCGATAACCGGCAACCGCTGTTCTCGTTTACCTGTTTAACGAACTGTGCAACGACTGAAGCATTTCTGTTTCTTTTGACCGGTAACCGTCAACTGGTAACCGGTAACCGCTTTTACTTTATTGCCTTTTTCAGGCTTGCCACGGCATCTGTCTTTTCCCATGAAAACTCGGGGAGCTCCCGTCCGAAATGACCGTAATTGGTTGTCTTTCGGTAGATGGGTCGCAGGAGATCCAACCGTTCGATAATGGCCGCGGGTCTCAGGTCAAACTCCTTCTTCACAATTTCGGTGAGCTCACTGCTCGGAAAGATACCCGTACCGGAGGCGCCCACCATAACCGAAACGGGTTCCGCCCGTCCGATGGTGTAGGCCACCTGAATCTCGCAGTTGCGGGCGAGGCCTGCAGCCACCATGTTTTTGGCAATATAACGGCACATGTAAGACGCGCTGCGGTCCACCTTTGAAGGGTCTTTCCCTGAAAATGCCCCGCCTCCATGGTAACCGAATCCACCATAAGTATCCATGATGATCTTACGTCCCGTAAGGCCGCAGTCGCCCATGGGACCACCCACCACGAAACGCCCGGTGGTATTGATGAAATACTGGGTGTTTTGATCCAGCAGTCCCTCGGGGATAACCTCCAGGATCACTTTTTCGATAATCGCCTCCCTGAGGGTATCATAATCCACATCCGGGTTGTGCTGGGCTGCGATAACCACCGTATGAATCCTGGAAGGGACCCCATCCACATATTCCACGGTAACCTGGGACTTGCCGTCCGGCCTGAGCCATGGCAATTGCCCCGATTTCCTTACGTGGGCCAGTCTTTTTGTCAACCCATGGGCCAGGTAGATCGGCATGGGCATGAGGACATCGGTGTCCTGGCAGGCATAGCCGAACATGAGTCCCTGGTCTCCCGCGCCCTGTTCCTTGAAAAGGCCGGTACCGTCAACGCCCATGGCAATATCAGGGGACTGCTTGTCAATGGTGGAAAGAACGGCACAGGTCTCCCAGTCAAATCCCATGGAGGAATTCTTGTACCCGATATCCTTGATGGTCGAACGGACCACTTCAGGAAGGTCGACATAAGCAGAGGTGGTAATCTCCCCTGAAATCATGGCCATGCCCGTTGTTACGAGCGTTTCACAGGCCACCCTGGCCCTGGGATCCTGCCCGATGATCTCATCAAGGACATGATCGGAAATCTGATCGGCTACCTTGTCGGGATGTCCCTCGGTTACCGATTCAGAAGTAAATAAAAAGTTGGAAGGTCTCATACTATCTCCTTTCGTTCAGGTGTGGTTGTTAACATGAAGTTGTCTATCAGTCTGGTTTTGCCCACATGGACTGCAAGGACAAACAGAGTATTCTCTGAAAGGGTGTCCACATCGTCCAGTGTGACCGGGTTACACAGGTTCACATAGTCTATTTTTGTAAACGGGTAGCTCTGAATCAAAGAATAGACCTCTCTCTTTATAACGTCCGCCTTTTTTTCACCGCTCCGGACCAGTTCCACGGCCAGATCGATCGATTTCTTGAGGCAAAGGGCGGATCTCCTTTCTTCTTCGGAAAGATAGCTGTTGCGCGAGCTCATGGCCAGCCCATCCGGCTCGCGGTAGGTGGGCGCCCCAAGGATCTGAACGTCCATGTTCAGATCCATGACCATCTTGCTGATCACTGTCAGTTGCTGGTAGTCTTTCTGCCCGAATACGGCGATATGCGGCTTTACAATATTGAAAAGTTTGGCAACCACCGTGGTTACTCCATCAAAATGCCCCGGCCTTGAAAGACCGCAGAGATGCTGGGGAAGTTTCTCCACCCGCACAGAGGTCTGGCTGCCTTCGGGATATATCTCTTGGACAGAGGGCATGAAAACGATGTCCACCCCTACACTGTCGGCCTTTTCCAGATCGCCCTGTTCGTCTCTCGGATACTGATCCAGATCTTCGTTCGGGCCAAACTGCGTGGGGTTCACAAAAATACTGATGACCAGCCGATCTGAATGTTTGATTCCCGCGCGCATCAATGCCAGATGGCCTTCATGGAGAAAACCCATGGTGGGAACAAAAGCAATCGTCTGCCCCGCAGCTTTTACGCCATCGGACCACTGCTGCATATGTTGAACAGTCTGAATGATTTCCATTTTATAAATCCCAAACGAGGTTTCAGTGGTCAGGTTTCAGGTGTCAGCGTTGGCTTGTATACGGAGTCTGGTAACCGTCAACCGTGAACCGGCAACCGATTTACTTATCATTCCATTTCCTTCTTGTCAACAGCCAGTGCCGAAGTGAGGCACAGGTACTCGTCCATGGTCAGGGTTTCCGCGCGCCTTCCGGGATCGATACCGCAGCAAATCATTCCTTTCAAGAGGTCTTCCCTGGACCATCCCCCGCCGGAAATCCCCATGGAATTGAGAAGCGTTTTTCTCCTGTGAGAAAAGGCGGCCTTTACGGTGCTGCTGAAACAGTCATCACAAAGAGCCCTTTTAGGGTAAGGTTTTTCAAAATCAAGCGCAACCACCATGGAATCGACACCGGGCCTTGGGAAAAAGGCCCTTCGGCCGACTTCCAGAACCGGTTTCACGCTTGCGTGATACTGGATAAAAAGAGTCATGGAGCCGTAATCCCGGTTGCCGGGTACGGCGGTTAAACGTTTGGCCACCTCCCATTGAAACATCAAGACCGCTTTGGCAATACCTCCCCGGTTTTCCATGAGCTTTTTCAATACCGGGGAAGAGATGTTGTACGGTAGATTTCCCGCAACCTGAATCTTCGTGGAAGGCGCCGGTTGGATGCCGGCGAAATCAAAAGAAAGGATATCTTCCTGCACCAGCGTTACATTGGGGATTTTCAGCCGGTTCAACTCCCCTTTCAGCGAATCCACCAGCCTCCTGTCTTTTTCCACGGCAACCACATGGCCCACAAACTTGGAAAGAGGCAGCGTCAAGGCGCCTAAACCAGCGCCGATTTCAAGGACGGTATCCTGTCGGGAAAATCCGGTCGCCGCAATGATTCTTTCAATAACGACAGGGTCAACAAGAAAATTCTGCCCTAATTTTTTATTGGGACGAATTTTCATGGAATATCTCTTTGCGCAAGCCGTATCCGGTTTCTCTGCTCCCGCCGCAGTTCCCGCCAGACCTGTATTCTTTTAAAGAGTACAAGGAAAATAAAATAGGAGGGAATGGCGGCAACGGTTCCCATGATCAGCCCGCCGACGAGGAATGTGACCCCCATAAGGCTTCCGGAAGAAATGATTTTCTCCACAATCACCATCGATTCTTCGCCGGACCGGACGGCCTTCATTATCGATGAAAACAGGGCCTCCTGCCCGGTGAAACCCAAGGTGGAGGCGCCGATTTTATAACTGAAGTAATAGAGAAAATACCAGTTTAAAGGATTGCTGATCCACGTTCCCAAGGCTGCGGTAATCTTGCTTCCTTTAAACAGAAGCGCCAGAGCTAACGCAAGGGCCATCTGGAAGGGCATGATCGGCATCATTCCGGTGAAAATTCCAAAAGACATCCCAAGGGCGAGCTCATGGGGATTGCCTCTCAAACGGATGAATCGAAGGTAGTAGTATCTGAGCAGTCTCTTTGGTTTCAACACGAGTAATTGACTTCTTCAATGGGATACCTGGACCGTACATCCAGGGACAGGTCGCCGGTTAGCCCCTTCAACAGTCGATGATAACCGGCCGCTGCAATCATGGCGCCGTTATCGGTGCAATATCGGGGGGTTGGATAAAAAGATCGGATCCCTTCCTTGGTAGCCTCAGCGGACATCCTTGTACGCAGGCGCCCGTTGCATGCAACGCCACCCGCCACTACCATGGAGGCAACCCCTGTTTTCCTGGCTGCCATGATCGTCTTGTGCACAAGGACATCCACAACAGATTCCTGAAAGGAGGCAGCAATGTCTGCAAGGCTTATGTGGCGAAATTCCTCCTCATGGCTATTCCTTTCTTTCCATTTTTTCATGTAGAGGGAAACCGCCGTTTTCAGCCCGCTGAAACTGAAATCAAGGGAATCTTTCTTCAGGTAAGCCCTGGGGAATCGGATCTTGTCGTGGTCTCCTTCCATGGAGATTTCTTCTATGGCGACCCCGCCGGGATAGCCAAGGCCGGAGATCTTGGCCACCTTGTCGAAGGCCTCTCCGGCCGCATCATCCACGGTCTGCCCCATGGCTGTGTATTTCCCGTAGTTTTCCACGTGATAGATGTTAGTATGTCCCCCGGAAACCGTTAATGCAACGAAAGGGAATTCCGGCGCTTCTTTTTCAAGAAAAATGGAGAGGATATGCCCTTCCAGATGATTGATGGGAATGAGAGGCGTTCCCTTCGAATAGGCCAGGCCGGCCGCATAATAAAGCCCCACCAGGAGGGACCCCACCAGCCCGGGACCTACCGTCACGGCAATGCCGTCCAGCGAATCCATTGGCGTGCCCGCTTTCAGGAGGGCTCCCTCCACAACGTACATGATGTTTTTTATATGTTCCCGGGATGCCAGTTCCGGCACAACCCCGCCATGGGGACGGTGTATGCCGATCTGTGACTGTACCACACTGGAAAGGACTTTCCTCCCGTCCACCACCACGCCCGCTGACGTATCATCGCAGGAGGTATCGATGCCTAAAATGATCTTCAATCTGCAACATCCAATCCGAAGGCGCTATGCAGAACACGCACGGCAAGTTCCGTATATTTTTCCTCGATGATACAGGAGATTTTAATTTCGGAAGTGCTTATCATCACGATATTGATATTTTCCTTCGCCAGGGTCTCAAACATCTTTTTGGCCACACCGGCATGCGTCCTCATTCCCACGCCTATGATCGATACCTTGGCGATATCTTCATCACCCAGGACTTTTTCCGCCCCGATTTTTTCCGCCACCGCACTCACAAGCTTCATGGTTTTGTAAAAGTCCGCCTTGGGCACCGTGAAAGTCAGATCGGTAAAACCATCCTGACTGGTGTTCTGTACAATCATATCCACCACAATGCCTGCCTTGAAAACAGGTTCAAAGATCGTGGAAGCGATTCCCGGACGATCAGGAACCTTCGTGATTGTCACCCGGGCTTCATTTTTGTTGTAGGCCACCCCTGTTACGACCACTTTTTCCATATCTTTTGTTTCAGCCACCACCATCGTACCCCTTTCTCTGGTAAATGTTGACCTTACATGAATCGGAACATTAAATTTCTTTGCAAATTCCACGGAACGGATTTCCAGAACCTTGGCGCCGAGGCTTGCCATTTCCAGCATTTCGTCATAAAAGATAAAATCCATCTTGCGGGCTTTGGGACAGACGTTGGGATCCGTTGTGTACACACCGTCAACGTCCGTAAATATTTCACAGACATCCGCATTGAGGGCTGCCGCCAACGCGACAGCCGTTGTATCAGATCCCCCTCTTCCAAGGGTGGTGATATCCCCGTGGCCATCGAGCCCCTGAAATCCTGCTACGGTGACGATCCGGCCCTCGTTCAGGTTTTTGATGATTCTGTCCGTATCAATATTGTGAATTCTGGCCTTTCCGTAAAGATCATCCGTATGGATGGCCACCTGAAAACCCAAAAAAGAACAGGCCTCAAGGCCCAGGGACTTTACGGTCATTGCAAACAGCGCGACACTCACCTGTTCACCGGTGGCCAGGAGGACGTCCAGTTCTCTCGGGTCGGGGTCAGGGGTTATCTGGGAGGCCAGTTTGATGAGGCCGTCTGTCTGTCCTGCCATGGCGGACAGGACCACCACCATCTGGTTGCCCTCTTTATGGGTTTCTATCACTCTTTCCGCAACGGCTCTGATCTTTTCTACACTGCCGACAGACGTTCCGCCGTATTTCTGTACAATAATCGCCATAGTTAGTCCTCAAAAAAAGCGGTTATCGGTTGCCGGTTGCCGGTTACCGGTTTTTTTCAACGTGAACCGTGAACTGGGACCCGTAAACCGCTGCTTATGGGTTACCGGCGTGTTCTTACCGGCAACCGTCAACTGGAAACTGGAAACCGCTGTTCCCCATTTCCTCCAATATACTCCCTGCCCTGACATGGTCTCCCGAAAAAGTAAACTCCCGCAAACAATCATCCAGGATAACAATTTCAATGGCAATTTTCCACTCGGGCAGGATTTCCGGCCATCGATCCGCCCATTCCATCACCGTTACGCCATCCTCGTAGAGATACTCTTCAAGACCGGCGGAAAGGAAATCGGAAAGTTCCCCAAGGCGGTAAACATCCATATGAAAAAGGGAGCATTTCCCCTGGTATACGTTGACGAGCGAAAAGGAAGGGCTGACCACAACCGTTTCGGCCGGCACATTGAGCCCCAGGGCGATCCCTTTTGTAAACCAGGTTTTTCCACTGCCCAACTCACCTGTGAGGGCAACCACATCCCCTTCCGCAAGCAGAGCGCCCAGCTTCCGGCCCAGTTGAATCGTTTCTTCATCGGAATTGGTTATAATAGCAAAGTTCTCTTTTTTCAAGTCACAAGAGTCCTGATAATGTCCGATTTTCCGATGATTCCAACCATCCGTTTTCCTTTCATGACGGGGAGGGTGTAGATCTTCTTTTCTGTCATGATCGTGGCTATTTCGTCAATGGGGGTTGTTTCATCCACGGTGACCGGTTTCGGGGTGTAGAGTTCTCCAACGGTGGTTGCACTGATCCTCTCTATCTCTTTTTCCATCTTCTTTGGTCTTTCAAGGACGAATACGGCATCAAAAAGTGCAAAAACCGTGGGGATGTGGAGTTTTTTGTTATTACGGATGAGATCGGTTTCGCAGATAATTCCGATCAAAACTCCGTCATCGTCAACGACCGGAACCCCATTGATATTTTTTTTGTAAAGAATTGTCGCAAGGTCGGTCAATAATGTTTCTTTTTTAACCGTAATCACATCCGTGCTCATAATATCGCTTGCATTCAACATACGCATCACTCCTGTTTAGAATTCTTTTACAATCTCTATCATTTTCCTCACTGCATTTTCAAAGCCAGTCAAGATGGCCATGGCTACAATGCTATGTCCGATGCTGTATTCTTCGATCAGGGGAAGCTCCCTGAAGCGCTTGATATTGAAATAGTTGAGCCCGTGGCCTGCGCTTATGCGAAGGGAGAGGGCGGCGGCGGATTCGACGGACATGGCAATCTTTCCGAAACGTTGCACTGTTTCTTCTTCTGTTTTTGCTTCAGAGTAGTGGCCCGTGTGGATTTCCACAATATCCGCTCCGCACGCGTGGGCAGCCCGTATCTGTTCAGGATCGGGATCCACGAAAAAACTGACCTGAATGCCCGCATTTTTGAGCCGTTCGGCAACGCTCAGGTAGAGTTTCGGTCTGCCCTTCACGTCTAATCCGCCTTCTGTCGTCAGTTCTTCCCGTTTTTCAGGGACAAGAGTAACCAGGTCGGGCCTGGTTGTTAGGGCAATCTCTACCATTTCGTCTACCGCGGCCATTTCCATATTCAGCCTGGTTTTCACGATCTGCCTCAGCAGTTGAAGATCCCGGTCATGGATGTGTCTTCGGTCTTCGCGAAGGTGACATATGATTCCATCAGCACCCGCGATTTCCGCAAGGCCGGCGGCCAGGACCGGATCGGGTTCGTTTATCCCCCTTGCCTCCCTGACAGTAGCCACGTGATCTACATTTACAGCCAAACGCGCCATAACAATTACTCCTCCATATTTATCCTGCATCAAACAGGTTATTCCGTATCCTATCCATATTAACTGGTAACCCATTTGAGATTCAGAGAATCCATTCCGCCATAAGGTCTTTTTTGACTCCATTCATGCCAGGTTTTTTCAATAAGATACGTTATTCCACTCCACACTTTTCACGGGCTTGGTTCTAATTTCGCCCACCTGATCCAATTAGTCGAGAGTACATTCGGAAGGTCATAATCTTAATCGTAATCATAATCTTACTCTTTTACAGCCTGTTTTAGAGCTGCCCGATTATGATTACGATTAAGATTATGAGTAAGAAAATAAATCTAATGGACCGCGTTAGAACCAATCCCCTTTTCACTCTTCATTCTTAAATCCTATAAGCGCCAGCAGCCTCTTTTCCATTCCTTCCATCAGGAGGGCTTCCTCCTCGTTCTTTTCATGATCATAACCAACAAGATGCAGCACGCCGTGAACAAGAAGGGTTTCCACTCTCTGCTGCAATGTTTCCCCGAACTCCATGGATTCCTGCTGTGCCCTGTCAAGAGAAATAACCACATCTCCCAGCATGGCGGATCGAAGAGTCAGACCCCCGTCCTCCGCTGCACCCGATTCATCCATGGCAAAGGCAAGCACATTCGTGGTCCCCTCTTTCGCCCTGTATCGGCTGTTGAGTTCGCTCATTTCCCGATCATCGGTAAAGAGGATGCTCAATTCTCTGTCATCGCAATCCAAGTCTTTTAAGACTTTCTCCATTTTCCGCTTTATCTTCCGCTCTTCTAATTGCGGAATCGGTTTTTGAAAGCTGATCTGTATCTCCATTCTTTCCCTTTTTTGAGACGTCACTTTTTTCTGTCCCGTTTCCTGCGGGTTCTTCTACACGGCCGGAGGCATTCTTGACGATCGGTTCCGGGTAAGCAATGCGGTGATGGAAAATGCCACTCAATGTCTGGTTGAAACTCTTGGCGATTTCATGGAGATCCTTTAGCGTCAATTCGCATTCATCCAACTGGCCGTCTGAAAATGCCTTGTTCATCATTTTCTGAACCATCCCCTGAATTCTCGCGGTAGTCGGATCCACAAGGGTTTTTGAGGCCGCCTGTATCTGGTCCGCGAGCATGACGAGCCCGGCTTCTTTTGTCTGGGGTTTAGGACCGGGATAACGAAAGTCCTCCTCTTCCACCTGAATATTTTTCTCTCCCTTTTTCTCGGCCTGATTCTTGGCCTTTTCATAAAAAAATGAGATAAGACTTGTGCCGTGATGCTGTCGAATGATCTCTATGATCTCTTTTCCCAGTTTGAATTTCCTTGCCAGTTCAACACCGTCTTTTACGTGGGAGGTCAGAATCAGGCTGCTCATGGAGGGCGCCAGTTTTTCATGTTTGTTTTCGCTGGTTCTCTGGTTTTCTATGAAATAAAGCGGCTTTTTTATCTTTCCTATGTCATGATAATAGGCGGCCACTTTTGACAATAGTGGGTTGGCATGAATGGCCTGGGCCGAGGCCTCCACCAGATTGCTGACGATGACGCTGTGATGATACGTACCAGGCGCCTGGACCATGAGTTCACGCAGGAGAGGTTGGTCCAGACTTGCCAGCTCCAACAGCTTGATGTCCGTTGTGTAGCCGAAGGTCATTTCAACCAGCGGCAGGATGCCCGTAGCCACGATTCCCACAAGAATCCCACCCATAAAGGCCGAACAGCAGGCCAACCCGGTTTCAAGTGTGAAAAAAGAACCGTACAGGGCCTCCAGGCAAAGGGCCATAATCATGTTGCAGAGACCCACCTTAAGGCCTGTGCGAATAAAAACGCCCCTTTCTCTGCATTGCGTTACGCCGGATGCCGCCACGAGAGAGCCGGTAAAAAAGTACACGAAGAAGCCGACACGTCCATCCACGATAAGGCAGGCCAGGACAGATGCCACGAGAGAAAAACTGGCTGCGACCCTGATTCCCTGGAATATGGAAATGAGCATGGCCCCACTGGCCACGGGAATGGCAAACAGCAGAACCCTGGGACCGAAGTAGTGGAACCCGCGGGCGATTTCGCCCGATACCAGGTCGAATGCAATAACCACCAGGAAGATCGTCAGGAGGGTTGCCAGAAAGAAATAGAGGTCTTTTGAAGAGGCCGCCGAACCTTCGGAGGCTCTGGTGAGCAGGCCAACGAGATACATGACGGCCATAAACAGCGTAATAAAGACGGCCATGGCAGGAAATCTGCCTAAAAAGTCATTTTGTTTCAGAAGTCTGTTTTGTCCGGAGATTTTCAGGAGGTGATCAGAGGTGATTCTTTCCCCCTCCCTCACCAGCATTTCGCCTTTTTTGACCATAAAATAGAATGGTTTTACCGATTTTTGGGCTTCCTCTTTTTTTACGGCGGTTTCCCGTTTGTTAAAGGTAAGGTTTGGTTTGATCAGCAGAAGAGCCATTTCCAGAGCAGTTTCTTTCAGTTGCAACGGCCGGATGTTACTCCCTTCGACTTCTCCCCTTTCCTTTACAAATTCTTCGGCGGATTTGACGTCGTAAAATTGGCTCAGATCTCCCACCTGTTTCTCTTTTCCATCTGCGATATCGTGCAGAATAATCCCTTTGCCGCTCTGGCTCATGAGGGTTCCCCTGTCGCCGACGACGCCGATCTTAAACACCTGGCTCACAAGACTCAAAAGAAAATTTTCCACATCCTTAGGGAAATCATATTGGATCAGAGTATCGATCAAACGGTCGTTATAGGGGATGGCCAGGATTTCAAAAAAACCGCTCTTGAAGGAATCCACGGTTTCCATGGTTTCGTCGGAAGCCTTCTTGGATGGTTCATCGGAAGCCTTCTTGGATGGTTCACCGTCAGTCTCGGGGGCATAGGAAAAATCGACATAAGCGGTCAGGTAATCCCGACCCAGCTCAAAGGCGTCTTTGATTCTTGAAGCGATGTTTGCTGCGGTAGGATCATAATCGTAGACGTAGAGTGCGGCTTTCATAGCATCTTCCCGATTCTTCTCCGTTAAGTCGGTATTCTCAACTAAAAAACGCCTGTCCGCCTTGACGTCGCGATCCGCAATATCCCCAAGCTTGTAGGCCTGCGGGCGGACAAGAATGCTCGGAAAAAGAAGAATTGAAAAAAACGCGCTCAGGGCAATCAGCGCATACCATCTCTTGGCCTCCATTCCCAACAGGATCGCCTTTTTTTCTTTCCGTTTCTTCTTTCTCAGTAAGGCATCCCTCTCTTTTTTCCCCAAGGACGTATTTGCCTTGAGGGATTTGGGAGCTGTTGTCTTAGATTTTCTGGTCATCATGCTGCGTTACCCGAACCGTTTTTCCCTTGTTCAACGTTTTCGTAAGCGTCGATTATTTCCTGCACAAGGGGGTGCCTGACAACATCGTCTCTCGAAAAGGCAACAAAGTGTATGCCCTCAATTCCTTTAAGGATTTCCCTTGCCTCAAGGAGCCCCGATATCTGGCCTTTAGGGAGGTCGGTCTGGGTGACATCCCCAGTAATAACGGCCTTCGATCGAAACCCAAGGCGCGTCAGAAACATCTTCATCTGTTCCGGAGTTGAATTTTGGGCCTCGTCCAGAATCACAAAAGAATCATTGAGTGTTCTGCCTCTCATAAAGGCAAGAGGCGCTACTTCAATCACTCCCTGGTCCAGGAGCTCGGAGGCATTTTCGAAAGGCATCATGTCGTGGAGGGCATCGTAAAGCGGCCTCAGATAAGGATTTATTTTTTCATAAAGATCCCCGGGCAAAAAGCCCAGGCGCTCCCCGGCTTCCACCGCTGGTCTTGCCAGGACAATACGGGATACTTCTTTTCGCATCAGAGAGGAGACTGCCATGGCCATGGCTAAGTAGGTTTTGCCTGTTCCTGCCGGTCCAATTCCAAAAACCATGTCAAATTTCCGGATACTCTCCACATATTTTTTCTGGTTTATGGACTTGGGGACAATCGTTCGCTTCTTGGCGGGAATGAAAACTTCCGTCTTGAATATTTCCTTCAGGTTTACCGAACTGTCGCTGCTCAGTATCCTGACTGCATAGCCCACATCGCTGGAATAAAGAGGGTATCCTGCCTTCAACAGGTCATAGAGTTGGGTAAGAACTTTTTCGGCGAGTTCGACCTCCCAGTCTCCTCCCTGGAGAAGCAGCACGTTGCCTCTTACGTTCAGAGAAACCCCGGTTTTTTTCGCAATAACGTTCAGATTCCCATTCTGTTCCCCGCAGAGCGTCTGCATCAGGGCCTGGTCGGGGAAATCCATTTTCCTGGAAATGTTTGTCATATCTTATTATTCCATCTCCCCATCTCTCATTATGCGGGCTTGGTCCTAACGTGGTCCATTAGATTTATTTTCTTACTCATAATCTTAATCGTAATCTTAATCGTAATCTTAATCGGGCAGCTCTAAAATAGGCCGTAAAAGAGTAAGATTACGATTATGACCTTCCGAACGTACTCTTTACTCATTGGATCAAGTGGGCGAAGTTAGAACCAGGCCCCATTATGCTCGTAGTATATATCCTCAGGGGCTATCCTGTCTATGGCCTTCTTGAGGTCGCTTACAGCCCCGCTCTCAAATTCAAAAGTTCGGGCAAT
>BS_KBA_SWE02_21mDRAFT_10000373_pt1 | contig 16542 bp, 12 predicted proteins | sample BalSeasSWE02_21m_FD_9196 | JGI IMG/M metagenome (IMG submission 9196)
ATGAAATCTATTCTGCCCGAAAAGGCATTATACCTTGAGAAATTGAAAAAGGGCAAATTCAACGTGCCTGATTTCATCTATGTGCCTGCAGCGGATTTCAAAAATGAAAAATTTGGAAAATTAGAGGAGTTCCTCAGCCGCCATCAGGAAAACTTCAAGGTGATTGCGAGGAGCGCCCACCCTCTTGAGGAGGACTTCAAGCCCGGAACATTTGATTCTCTTGAGACCTATGCCGATGTGGCCGGTATTCAATATGCCCGGAAGCGAATTATCAAACTGGGAAAAAGCGTAAGCAGGCTATCCATATTGCGGCAGCAGAAATTCAATCACGCACCGGAATTGGACCTGGACGATATGGGCGTTATTGTCATGCCTTTTATTAACGGGACGGCGGTCATGGCAAAAATGTTAGGGAAAACTTGGGAATTCGGTTACTGCCGGACCAGGTCGCACAAGGTGGAGAGCCTCCCCTACATTACAAAAACGCCTCACGACACGGGGCTTCTGGACATATCCGGAGATATTCAGAAATATCTTGGTTTCCAATGCGAGATCGAATACATCATATCGGGAGACGGGAAAATTCATGTGGTTCAGGCAAAGGACATCTCCCATGTGGAAACCCTGGAACAGAAGCAGAGTGAGAGGTCGGTCAGGTTAGATGGGATAAGGAGAATCAGAAAGAGGAGAAACTACCGTGAGCGCCCGGTCTTTGTAATGGACAACGCCGCTTTCTATATGAACATCATTGATCACTGTGAAAACATCGTGATGGGAAAAGAGCCATCCGGCTCCGGAGTGGTTGATGCGCTCAAAATGATTGCATCCTACGAATCCGAATTGGAGAATTTTGCCCTGAGAAATGAAAACTTCGCCATCCTGGGGCTGGCTATCGATGCGCCGGGGGATCTGTACCAGATTGCCAACCATTACCTTGATGAAACGCCTGCTTTACAGGAACAGCTCTCCCAGGCCCTGTATAATAACCTCTACAAACGGGACTATTTTATCTCAGAGGCGGACACCCTGATTGCCAGGGATGAAATCAGGATCAACCTGCGCAGCCATGAGGCATACGGCATTGCCACGGTACGTAACCCGGTCTGGTCAGTGTACTGGTACATGGACAGGGACGAGAGAGTAGTGGGGGAATTTCGAAATCTGGGATTCAAGACGGGGGACTGCATCGGCATCGACATTGACATGAAGGAAAAACCCACGGTCTATCGTTTATAGTTTTGGTTTTTTATGAATGAGGGCCTGGATTGCCTCCTTGTGCTCCCTGGTTTCGGATAGGAGCGCCAGTTGGGAAGACATATAATCCAGGTGTCCTTTCAGGTCGGATTTAAGGCCATCATAAAGAGCTCGTTTACTTGCTCTCAAAGAGGCTTCGGGCCACCCGGCGATTTCATCCGCAAACGCAAGGCTCTCTTTTTCCAGGGATTCTACAGAGACCACCCTGTCCACAAGCCCTAACTTGTGGGCCTCCTCCATCTTGACCACGCGTCCTGTAAGGATGATCTCCATGGCCCTGCTGAGCCCGATCAGTCTCGGCAGAAAAATGGCACTGCCGTCTCCCGGCGCCAGTCCGATGCGAACGTAGGTGGCACAGAAAGTGGCTCTTTCCGAAGCGATACGCAAATCACAGGCTAATGCAAGCCCGAATCCTCCCCCGAACGCCGGCCCATCAATAGAGGCGATGACCGGTTTGTCCAGGCCTTCCAGAAGGAGAGGGATTTTCTGCACATGGTTCCACAGATAGTCCTTCATATCCCATGATGCCAATTTCCCCCTGGACATCTCTTTGATGTCTCCACCAGCGGAAAACACATCGCCTTCTCCCCGGATAATAATGACTTTTATGCTTGGATCGTTGGAGGCATCTGTTAAAGCCAGATAGATGTCTTCGGCCATCTTCAGGGTAAAGGCATTTCTTATTTCGGGTCTATTCAGAGACAGGATGGCTACAGACGCCGATTTTCTGTAAAGGATGTTCAGAAGTTTCATGAATCCGGACGTCCTTTGTCTTTACTTGTTCTTTCTCTGAAGTTCAGTTTTACAGGGGTATGAGAAAGATGGAATGTATCCCGAAACTGGTTTATCAATAATCGTTCGTAAGAGAAATGCACCTTGTCCGGCCGGTTGACAAATATGGCAAATGTGGGCGGTCTGGTACGGGTTTGCGTTGCGTAAAAGAACTTGAGTCGTCCACTTCCAATGCGTGGAGGCGGATGCCGCTGGATCGTTTCCTGAAGTGCCCTGTTTAACGGCCCTGTTGTGACCCGGGTGGAAAATTCCGTGAACACCGTGTCTATTTTGTCGAAGAGTTTGATGACCCTTTCACCGGTGAGAGCAGAAAGATTCACGCGCGGCGCGTAAGAAATGAAATGCAGTTGCCTGTCTATGGCATTTTCCAGGTCGCGCCTCTTTCTGTCTTCCCCCTTGANCAGGTCCCATTTGTTGATGGCCAGAACCAGTCCCCGACCCTTTTCAAGGGCGTANCCGCAAATCCTGGCATCCTGTTCCGATACGCCTTCCCATGCGTCGATCAGGACGACAGCCACATGGCAGCGATCCAGGCTCTTGACGGCCTTGATCATGGAAAAGGTATCGATCTTCTCTTTTACCTTTCCCTTTCTGCGCAGGCCTGCCGTATCAACCAACACATACTCTTTCCCTTTACGGCGGAAAACGGAGTCCACGGTATCGCGTGTGGTTCCCGGAAGATCGCTTACAACCAGACGGTCCTGTTTCAATATCCTGTTTATGAGGGATGATTTCCCCGCATTGGGCCTGCCCAGCACGGCGATCCTGATCTGGTCCGGGTCCTCCAATTCATGGGCAGTCATGGGCAGGTCTTCTATGACGGCCTCCATGAAGGGAGCAATTCCGTATCCATGGGCTGCGGAAATCGGAAAAGGAGTTCCCATGCCGAGTCTGTGAAAATCGAGGATCAGGTGGTCATGTTCCGGACCGTCCACCTTGTTCACTGCGATAAAAACTTTCTTCTGGTTTTTTCTCAGGTAAAGAGCCATTTCCTCGTCGCCCGGGAGCAACCCCTGCCTCCCATCCACCATGAAGATAACCCTGTCGGCGTCTTCCACGGCCTTCCTCACCTGTGCCCTCACCTCCCTGAGCAGGGGATCCTGGCCGATATCTTCAAATCCGCCGGTATCCAGAAGGATAAGCGGTTTCCCGTTATAGGAGATCGCTGCTTGTATACGGTCTCTCGTTACTCCGGGCCGGTCGTCAACCAGGGCATATTTGGTTCTGGAAAGCCGGTTAAACAGGGAGGATTTCCCCACATTCGGTCTTCCGGCAATGGCGATTACAGGAGGCATGGTTTTTATGGTTCTCCTCGGACAAAGTCATTCTTCTAAAAGAGTTCGCGTGTATCCTATTCAAATTCCCTAGCGTCGGATTGCAGGTTCAGCTGAACCATTCCGCCATGAGGTCTTTTTCCATGCCGCAATCCGAAATTCTCTATCAGGATCTGCCGCCGGGCCCGTAATCGATGGGCGGAAGCGGAATGTCTTCGGCAAACAAGGTCTTGTCATCAATCTTTTTCATGACTGCCTGCGACATGGCCGACGTGTAAATATATCCGAACAGCTGATCGTTGTTCGCGGTGATCTTATACAGGGTTGGTGGAAAATTGACATTTGCGTCTAACCACTTCACAATGGTCATGAGAACGTTTTCATCCGTAACCGGTACCCATTTTTCATAGGTGATCGATCGCCCGTCTATCTTCGTATCGAACAGCAGTGCGGAAGGATTTTCAATCGACAGCCCGGCGTAGGAAATATTGTAGTCCTGCCAATGGGCGATGAGGTCCTTGACGTCAGTGCCATATTGGCCGGAGGCCACCCAGATCCTTGCATAGTTGTCAAAAAACGCGCAACCTTGAATAAAAGGCAATGTCAGAAACGACAATAGAAGCATTCTACCAAAATACTTTTTTATATGCATGGCAAACCCTCCTGGATTGATTTTTGTGTGAACCGCTTTAAAAGTAACAAGTGACTAATGTCCGATGCCCAGTAACCAATAACGAATAACCAGTGACCAGTGATCAGGGATTTTCGGCCGTTACCTGTTTTCCCGGCGATTTCCTCCATTCCCGCAATCTCTGAAGAACCACGTAGAGAACCGGGACCAGCACAAGGCTGAGGAAGGTTGCTGCGATCATTCCCCCGAATACCGCCGTGCCCAGGGAATGTCTGCTGGCTGCCCCGGCCCCTGTGGCCACCACCATGGGGACCACGCCGAGGATGAAAGCGAAGGCGGTCATGAGGATGGGTCGTAATCTCTCCTTGGAGGCATTGACGGCAGCCTCTACGATAGACATGCCCTGCATCCTCAGTTCCCTGGCAAACTCCACAATCAGAATGGCATTCTTGCTGGCCAGTCCAATCAACATGACCAGTCCGATCTGGCAGTAGACATCATTGGAGATACCCCGAATGTGCTGGGCGAGGAGCGCTCCGAGGATAGCCAGCGGCACAGCGAACATGACCATGAGGGGCATAATCCAGCTTTCATACTGGGCTGCCAGGAACAGGAACGCAAAAACCAGTGCCAGGGAAAAGATGTAGGGCGCCATTCCGCCGGCTTCAATTTCCTGGTAGGCCGTTCCCGTCCACTCATATCCGTATTCATCGGTGAGGGTTTTTGCGGCCATTTCCTCCATGGCCGCTATGGCCTGACCCGTACTATACCCGGGCGCGTTGCCCCCGTAAATGGAAATCGTTCGATACAGGTTGTAATGTTTAATGCTCTGAACACCACGTATCTGTTTTATTTTGACGAGGGCGCTCAAGGGAACCATACTCCCGTCGGCCGCACGAACGTAGAGTTTGCTGATATCTTCTTTTTGTGCGCGATAGGTGTCATCAGCTTGTAGAAAGACCTTGTAAACGCGCCCGAATTTATTGAAATCATTGACATACATGGACCCTAAAAAAGTCTGAAGAGTGGTGAAGATATCCGATATGGAGATCTGCAGGCTCTTGGCCTTGGTCCTGTCCAGTTCCACATAAAACTGGGGGTAATTGACTTCAAAGGTGGTACTCAAAGGGGTCAGAACCGGGTGGTTCCGCGCTTCATCCATCATTTTCTGGGCCACGGTTCGAAGTTCCGTCAGGCTGCCTCCCGTCAGGTCCTCCAGCTCGAATTCAAATCCGCCCGTTGTGCTGAGCCCCTGGATAGGCGGCGGTGGAAAAGGAATGACGATGGCTTCGTTAATACCGCCGGCGCCGGCCATGAAAGCCCCCATAATTCCATTCAGACTCAGTTGGGGAGTCTTTCTTTTATCCCATGGCGTGAGCATCACGAAGGCCGCCGCGGACGAGGGGTCCATAGCCGAGTTGAGGAGATTATAGCCGCCGATCATGACCACGCTGGAGATCCCGGGAGTCTCCTTTAAAAGGATTTCTTCGACTTTTGCGCAGACCTTTCCCGTTCTGTCCAGGGCGGTGCCTTCGGGTGTCTGGATCATCACCATGAAATACCCCTGGTCCTCGGATGGCACAAATCCCGTGGGCACAATCTGAAACATGTAGTAGGTGACGACAAGAAGGACAGCAAAGACCATGAGGACAAGATACCAACCCTTGATGAACCCGCGAACTCCCTTCAGATATTGGCTACGGAACCAGTCAAAGGCCTGATTGAATTTGCGAAAAAACCAGTTTGATTTTTTTTCTTCTTTTCGCAGCAGTACGGCGCAGAGGGCGGGACTCAGGGTCAACGCATTGATGGCGGAGATTCCCACGGAAAACGCAATAGTCAGGGCGAACTGTTTGTAGAGCTGCCCGCTGATCCCCGGCATGAAGGCCACCGGCACAAAGACGGACATCAGAACCAGCGTTGTTGCGATGATGGGACCGGTCACCTCATGCATGGCTTCTTTGGTGGCCTCTTTTGGCCCCAGGCCCTTTTCGGAAATGCAGCGGGAGGCATTTTCCACTACGATTATGGCATCATCGACCACGATACCGATGGCCAACACCAGTCCAAAGAGGGTCAGGGTATTAATGGAGAAACCGAAGGCTTTCAGGACGGCGAAGGTCCCCACGAGGGAAACGGGAATGGCGATGGCCGGGATGAGGGTCGCCCTCCAGTTCTGCAGGAAAATGTAGACCACGATGAACACGAGGAGCATGGCTTCTATAAGGGTCTTGATCACTTCCTTGATCGATTCTCGAACAAACAGGGTGGTATCGTAGCTGATGGCGTATTTCAGGCCTTTTGGAAATCGTTTGGAAAGCTTGTCCATGTTGGCGTATACGTCGTTGGCCACGTCCAGGGCATTGGCGCCGGGCAACTGAAAAACACCGATGCAGGCAGCCTTCCCTTTGTCCAGGTGGGCGAACCATCCATAGTTTTCAGCGCCCATTTCAACACGTCCCACGTCTTTGACGCGCACGACGGAACCATCGGGCTTCGTGCGAATAATAATGTCTTCGAATTGCCGGGGGCTTGAAAGTCTCCCCAAGGTGTCGATGGAATAGGTAAAGGCTTGTCCTGGAGGGCTCGGAGGATCGCCGATTTTTCCCGCGGCTACCTGCACATTTTGTTCCTGGACCGCACCGATCACATCCATGGCGGTCATTTCCAAGCTGGTCAATTTGTCGGGATTGAGCCACAGGCGCATGGCGTACTTCTTCTCTCCGAAAATCTCCACATTCCCGACGCCAGGGAGCCGGCTGAGGATATCCACAATATTGATAGAAGCGTAATTGCTGAGGAAAAGGTCGTCAAGGGTTCCATCCGGTGAATACAGGGAGATGATTACCACAAAGTCCGGCGACTGCTTTTGGGTGGTGATTCCATATTTACGGACATCAGCCGGTACCTGGGGCTGGGCCATGGTCACGCGGTTCTGCACATCCACGGCGGCGATGTCCAGGTCATACCCCACGTCAAAGGTCACGGTGATGTTGGAGGTCCCGTCGCTGGAGCTGATGGAGGTCATGTAGGTCATGCCTTCCACACCGTTGATCTGCTCTTCAATGGGGGTAGTGACCGTTTTTTCAACCACTTCCGCATTGGCCCCGGTGTAAGTGGCCTTGACCTGTACGGTAGGCGGCGTAATCTCGGGAAACTGTGCTATGGGGAGCAAAAGGAGGCAGACGGACCCTGCCAGAGAGATAACGATCGAAATGACACCGGCGAAAATGGGTCGATCAATGAAGAAGTCAACAAACATACGGTTTACCCGAAAAGATCGTCAAATAGTTGAGTTGTTGAGTCGTTGAGTTGGAAAGTAGGTGCATGAAATCAATCTCGCAAAAATCGGGACTATCATTTCTAATGTATCAGTTGTCCATGTTTCCCTTGAAGAGAGTGAATTGGAGTAACAAGAACGATTCGACCACTCAACTAATCAACCACTCAACGGGGTTTTACTCGAAGGTTCCTGGTTCGGGGAAGCGATCTTGGGCTGAACCACCATGCCGGGCCGCACGATCTGCAGCCCCTGCGTAATAACCAGTTCGCCTTCTTTCAATCCTTTCCAGATGATCTTCTGGTGGTCGTAAAGAAAACCTGTCTCAACCTCCCTCTTTTCCACCTTATTGTCTTTTCCCACCACATACACATAGGTTCCTGTCTGGTCTTCCGCAATGGCCTGTTCGGAAATCAGGGGGGTGTCGGGGACATTACAGAGAAAGAGGCTCGCCTGCACATAGATGCCGGGCAGCAGGGTCTCTTCCGGATTCGGCACAACGGCGCGCATGTTGATGGTGTTGGCTTTGGGGTCCGCCGTATTGTCAATGAAATCCACTTTTCCCTGGTAAGGGTGTTTTGTTTTGTCAGAGAGAATAATGTCTACCGGCGGGGCCTTTTCCTTTCTGTATTTGAGAATGGTCCGCAGGTCCTTTTCACTGGGGCTGAAGTAGGCGTAGATGGGGTCCAGTTGTACAATGGTGGCAAGCTTGGTGTCCTGGCCGCCGGCCCCCACAAGATTCCCCACGTTAACCAGGGTTCGGCCGATGCGGCCTTCCAGGGGGGAGTACATGGTACAGTAACCTAAGTTCAGTCGATTCTGTTTGATTTGAGCCAGGTCGGCCTTTACGGCTGCTGCGGCTTCTTTGGCTTTTGTCTGGTAGTCATCAAAAGACTCCCTGGTAATGTAGTCGTCTGCTACCAGTTGCCTGTAACGTTCCACCTGCTCGGTGGCAAAGGTGAGAGCGGCCTCATCCATGGCCAGCTGGGCGAGGCTTCTTTCGAGCTGTGCCTGATACGGGGCCTGCTCGATAACGAAAACCAGGTCTCCCTTCTTCACGTCATCGCCCTCAATAAACAGGCGTTTTTCAAGGAAACCTTCCACCCGGGCTCGAATATCCACGGTTTTAACGGATTCGGTTGTGGCTACGTAATTCAGGTGTACGGGGACCGTACGAAGAACCACTTTTTCCACGGTGACTTCTGTGGGTGGTGGTTTTGGCGCCTCCTCCTGTTTCTTTTTGCAACCCGGGAAACAAATCGGAAGCAGAAGCAGGAGTGCCATCGGCAGGGCGCCTATCCAAAAGGTTTTGTTTATGCGATTACTGTGCATGGGACAGCGTCTCCCTCTTATTATCATTTTCACGGGAAAGGGGCGTCTCCCTTGGTGGTTCCGTGGGCAGATCCGCCCCGATGGCATGAATAAGCTCTGCATAGGATGTGAAGAGATCCGTTCTTGCCTGCACTTTCCGCGAACGGGCGGAAGCCAGCGTGGTCTGAGCATTGAGCAGTTCGACGATCTCTGCAGCCCCCGCCCGATACCTGGCAAGGGAAACCTTGTAGGACTGTTCGGAGCTGACAAGCAGGGTTTCGCTGGTTTCTACCTGCTGGGCTGCCGTGCGCACATTGTAGAATGCGGACCAGACTTCAGAAATGACCGATTCCTCCTTGATCCTGAGTTCGGCCTTGGCGGCGTCCAGGTTGGCCTTAGCCTGTCTCACCTTGTTTCGAAGGGAAAAGCCTTCAAAAATAGGAATCTGGAGTGTCAGTCCTCCATAGTAACTGAAATTGGAACCGCTGATGCCGCCGCCGCTGGATAACAAGTCCGAGCCGCTTATAGTGCCGCTCATGCCCGACCAGCCCGCGTTGCCCGTGGCCATGAGTTTGGGCCAGAGTTCCGCCTCCGACCTGCGCAGATCCGCCTCGCTCTGTCGAACGGAGGCCTTCGAGGATGCCAGATCCGGCCGGTCACGCAATGCCAGCTGAATCAATTCTCTGGTGTTTTGCTGCATGTTGTCGAGAGGGAGGTCGTCCGGCTCTTCCTTCACCTCAAAATTCGCGTTGGCAGGCCAGCCTATGGCAGTTGCAAGGTTTCCTTTTGAAATTTCAACGGCCCCACGGTTTCCGATGAGGTCCAGCTTCACCTGGTCCGCTTTTGAGCGGGCCTGTAGTACGTCGGCGATAGTGCTTACCCCGGCTTTCTTCCTTTGTTCCGTGGATTGAAGGCTGGTGATGGCCTCTTTAAGGCTTGCTTCGGATGCACGGACCTTGGCCCTATTCCCCAGATAGGTGTAATAGGACTGGGGGACATTTCGCAGAACATCCTGAATAACCTGATTGTGGTTCCAGTTGGCCGCCATAAGGGACTGCCGTGCACTCTCCACCGTGGCCTCGCGACCGCCGAAATCCAGGAGGAGATAGCTAAGGCTGACACCGACTTGACCGTAGTACCCATGGGAGGTGTCTCCTCCTAGGCCCATTGTTGTCGCGTCGCCGGTGACAGTGGGATAATAGTCCCCTCGTGAAACCGCCCACTGGGCCGCGGCTGACCTGGCAAGATCCCATCCTCTCCGGGTGGATGGGTTGATGCGGAGAGCCACATCGACCAGTTCCGCCAGGGAAAAGTCTCCGGACGCGGGCTTGACGGTTTCCGGGGAGAGATCCGTCTTTTGCGGGGGAACAGGCTTCTCCTGCGCTTGATCGGGTATTCGGTAAGGTTTCCCCGGGGCTGTCGAAGCATATTTTTCGGGGTTCATTTCAGGAAGGGGACGTTTACATCCCGTTGAAACCGCCGCCAGCGAAAGGGAGAGAAGGAGATAGAATACCCCTGACCACCCCCTGATTGGAAAAATTACCGAGAGGGCTAACGTTAAGGTTTTCTTACATCCCGCGCAAGGATTCCTGGTTTTTTTCGAGACCATCAGAATTACTTGACCAGCATGACGGGACACTGGGAAAGAATCCCCACTTTGTAGCTGATGGTTCCCCAACCCTGCGCCCTGTCTTCAATGTCGATTTTATGGGAGGTCATGATGATCAGGTCAATGGCATTTTCTTCTGCGAACCTGAGAATCTCCTGTGCCCTGTTTCCATAGGTGATTCGCTTGTCAATGGTGAAAAGATCCTTCTCATGGGAGGCGGCCAACCTGGTGAGGTGCTTCAGAGCACGATCCTCCAGTTCCCTGTAAAAATCATCAAACTCATCGAGCGTCGTATTGGCGATGATTTCTATTACATGCAGGAGTGTTATTCTGCCGTTGTCCGGGGAACAGAGTTCCCGGGCAATGTCGATGGCATGACTGTCTTTCCCTGAAAAATCGGTAGGGATCAGAATACTATTGAACATGGATGTACCCTCACTTTTTACCTTTTTCAATTTCTTCGTCGCGCAGGACTCTACGAAGGACTTTCCCTACGACGGATACGGGAAGCGTTTCCCTGAATTCGATGGCACGGGGACGTTTGTATCCCGAAAGCTTGTCTTTGCAGAAATCAAGAAATTCCTTTTCCGTTGCCTCGACGCCGGGCTTGAGCTGAATGAATGCCTTCACGGCCTCTCCGGTGTGCGGATCCGGAATTCCCACCACCGCTACGAGCGCAACCTTCGGGTGCTTGTACAGTTCTTCTTCAATTTCCTTGGGGTAGGCGTTGAAACCGCCCACAAGAATCAGATCCTTCTTTCGATCTGTAATGGTGAGGAAACCGTCTTCATCGAAATGAGCAACATCGCCCGTCAGGAAGAAACGCTTCCCGTCGATCTCACGAAACACTTCTTCGTTGGTCTCGGGTTTGTTCCAGTACCCTAACATGACCTGGGGACCGTTTACGGCAAGTTCCCCATCTTCACCAAGAGGAAGTTCCTGGAGCCCAGTTTCAATGTCAACGATTTTAATGTCAACGCCGATGAAAGGGGCGCCAATGGACCCGACTTTTCTCTGTTCCAGATTCGTGGGGTTCAAGGTGATGACGGGGGAGGTCTCCGTGAGGCCGTAGCCTTCAAAAATTACGGCTCCGGTCTTCTCCTCAAACTGTTTGATCACTTCCAGCGGCAGAGGGGCGGCGCCGGAACCGCATCCAATTACCGATGAGAGATCGAATTGATCCAGAAGTGGATGATTAATAAAGGCGGAATAGATTGTCGGGACGGCAGTAATAACCGTGACCTTATATTTCTCAACGGCTTTGAGGACTTCCGTAAAGGGCGGATTGCCTGCCCTCGGATCAGGGATACATACGAGTTTGGAGGCGGTCATGACACTGGTCAGCATGCACAGGGTAAGGCCGAAGCTGTGATACCACGGCAGGACCCCAAGATAGGTATGCGCTCCGCCCTTCTCCATCTGTTGGGCCTTTTCTCCGGGTTTGCCTGCAAATCGAACCCATTCGTAGGTGCTCATGACGTTGGAAAGCAGATTGGCGTGACTGAGGCAGGCGCCTTTGGGCACACCGGTGGTTCCCCCCGTGTAAAGGATAAGGGCAATGTCCTTGAGGGGTTCCAGTTTTAATTTTGGTGGTTCGGGGCGGGCGGATTTCACCGCATCGTCAAACATGATGTGATCCGGATCATGGCTTGCGGCCTTTGGGATTTTGCCCAGGAGTGAACCTAAAAATCCTTTGAGGGGCGGCAGGTATGATTTTACATTGCAGATCACTACAGTGTTCACTTCGGACCCGACAATCGCTTTCTGGACCGTGGGATAAAACTCCGGATGATCCATGACGAAAACGGCCTTGGCGCTGGAATCTTTTAACTGAAAATTCAATTCGGAAGCCTTGTACATGGGGTTGCAGGTCACGCATACGCCGCCTGCTTTGAGGATTCCGAAAAAAATGTCTGGATAATGAGGAAGGTTGGGGAGAAAAATTCCCACTTTGTCCCCTTGTTTAATGCCTCTCTGAACCAGAAAATTGGCAATGCGGTCGGCCGTGTCTTTCGTCTTGGCAAAGGTTCGTTTGGCGTCGTTAAAAATCGTGTAGGTCGCACTGGAGTAATCACGGGCTGCATCATCGATGAGAGAGAAAAGAGGCCTATCATACCCTTCGATTTCATGAGAAACACCTTCGGGCCAGCGGGGTCCATGCCAGAATTTTGATTCCATGTTTACCTCCAGTTCCATGTAAAGTGTTGGTATAGTAAAAAATCAGAAAATCAGACTTTTTTTTAAGGGTTCATATATGGGACGCCTGCGAGACGCCTCGACTTTCATCTATATGAGCTTATAGCACAATATATCTCCTTTTCAAAGGTATTCTGATATATTTCGTGCTAAGTTGTTTTCCACGAAGTGCTCAGAGACTGCGTGAATCTGCTTTCTTCGTGTCAACCCGATCTCTGATGAGTCCATATACAGGGGTTTGTCAGGATACAGGATGAGGTTCAGCGCCCCTTCTGGACATTGTTCCACGCACAGATAAAAGCCCATGCACCGGTCCTGGGGGAATTTCTCTTGACTTCCGAGATTCTTTATTGTCTCATGAAATTCAGGTTCTCTAAATTGTTTACCTCCATATCAGGTCAGCTATGACGACCTGCTTCAAATTCTGCATATTCTTCTTTTAAAGATCTCGGGACGTTCCCTTGGTTCTGATTTCGATATGTCCCTCCCTATCTTAAGAGCATAGAAAAAAGAAAGGGGGTCATTATGCCTTATCATGTTAAAAGAAAAAAAATAAAGCCAAAAAGAATCACTAAGAAAACAGTAAAACTATATTTATGGCTGACATTATTGTGTTTCCTGATTGCCGCAGCATTTTCTTTTATTACCGGAAAGGCGCCTACTTTTGTCCGGGAAAAGATTGATGGCGCCCTTATCGCAGAGGCCGAGAAAACATTAGGGAGGAAGTTGAAACACAGCGATCTCGATCTCATCGAAAAAAAACACTTGGCATCAAGATAGACCCCGCTGATATTGAAAAAGCCAAGAACGCCTATAATACAGGGAAGGCATCTAAAAACGGACAGGTCGACCGGAGCGATGCTGAGAAGGGCAAAAAAACATTTACCCGCTGAAACGAACGGCAAGCCTGTTTCAGACTAAGATTTCCCGAAAAAGGTGCGCAGGATCTCCCCGGTATTGCCGACGGCGCTTTATATTTTTTCATTTCATATTTCTCTGCTAATTCAATCCTCTCAGATTCAGGGAGGGAGGGAGGGATAGAATATATTCTTTCCAACCGGAGGGTATGTGTAAGCCGCCCTCTTAATCAGGATAAGGAATAATGAATATTCTTTTCGTTTGCAGTGCAAATGTGAGCAGAAGTTTTCTGGCCGAAAACCTGCTTAAACGAGAGCTTGAGAAAGAAAACATAAAAAATATTTCGGTTGCATCAGCAGGCCTGAATACGTTTGACCTCAATGAACCGGACCGGAACATGGTTGCCCACCTCTCAAAAATCGGAATACCAAAGGTAGACCACAGACCGAAACAGATTTCAAAACAGGATGTCGACTGGGCAAACACTATCCTGGTGATGGAGACGGACCACGCAAAAAAGATAATGGATCTGTGGCCCGAGGCAAAACCCAAACTACAGGTCTTCGGCAAGTTTGTGTCACCGGACCCGAGCATAGATGATATTGTGGATCCATTTGGCAAATCCTCTTATCATTATCGACTTGCCCAGTCTCAAATCAGTCTGGCCATCAAAAATTTCGTCAACAAACTTCTACAGGATAAAAAGAGGTAGTGTTAAATCTGATGGTCCCGTAAAAAGTCGAAAATCATCCGTTTTCGTCATTCCCGCGAACGCTGGAATCCAGGAACATCAGGTGCTTATGGACTCTCGCGTTCGCGGGAGTGACGGCCTTGGGGGCTTTTTACGGGAGCATCAAATCTGCTTCTGTATTTATTTACCCGGGGCCTGAATTTGTAGTTGCTCACGCGATATAGTGTTCTTGCACACCATCTCTCCTCAGTAAAGGAGCAGCAGAGGCTATAAGCAATATGAAGCTTCTTAGAACCCCGATATCGGTTAGCCTGACAATAACCAACAGGTGTAATCTCCGATGTAAGTATTGCAGCCATTTTACCAGCCCGGGTGATGTGGGCAAAGATTTGCCATCGGAAGAATGGCTCCGCTTTTTTGAGGAACTTAATCGGTGCGCGGTGATGCGCGTAACGCTCGGCGGGGGTGAACCCTTTTGCCGCAAAGATCTCCAGGAGATTATCAAAGGGATTGTCCGCAACCGGATGAGGTTCAATATCCTTAGCAACGGAACCTTGATCAAAGATGAGATGGCGGCCTTTTTAGCCTCAACCGGGCGTTGTGACGGGGTGCAGGTCTCAATCGACGGTTCAATCCCCGTAACCCATGACGCCTTCAGAGGGCAAGGAACCTTTTATAAGGCAATCCGGGGGATCAGGTCCCTTCAGAGAAAAGACGTTCCGGTTCAGGTAAGGGTTACGATTCACAGGAAAAATATCGACGATCTTGAAGGAATTGCCCAGTTGCTATTGGAAGAGATAGGCCTTCCCGGTTTTTCGACCAATGCTGCCTCTTATATGGGATTGTGCCGTCAGAATTCCGAAATGGTCCAGCTTACAATAGAAGAGCAATCCATGGCCATGGAAAAGCTTCTGTTGCTTAACATGAAATATGACGATCGCATTAGTGCGAATGCAGGTCCACTGGCCGATGCCGGGAGCTGGCTCATTATGGAGCATGCCCGTCGACAGGGCGGAGAAGGAAGGTTTGGGGCCGGTTGTCTCAGCGGCTGCAATGGACCAACGACCGCGATTGACGTGAGGGCGGACGGGATCATGGTACCCTGCATCCAGATGAGCCACATTGAACTGGGCCGGATAAACCGGGATGACCTCAAGGAGGTCTGGCAACATCACAGAGAGCTGAAAAGATTCAGGTCCCGCATAAACATCCCGCTTACCGATTTTGAATTCTGTAAGGGGTGCGATTATGTGAACTACTGTACAGGGAACTGTCCGGCATTAGCTTATGAGACCGTGGGGGAGGAGAACCACCCGAGTCCCGATGGATGCCTGAGGCGCTTTCTCGATCAGGGGGGCAGGCTCCCGGATGACGAGCTGTTGCGCGGTGATATTTGATGTTGGACGTGAATCATATTGTCAGCGTGTTGAGTCGTATTTCAAAAATAGACATCATGCCCTCTGACATAGCTTTTCTACTGGACTATTTACAGGCAGACATGTCATGGGAGCCTTTTCTCGCGGTCGCAGAAGGAGAAGGAGTCGATGGTCTATTATATACTTGAGTTTTCGAAAAATAAATAGAGACATTTTGAAAGATTTATGAAAAAATAGCTTGGTGCACTGTTGTCTTTTCCTAAAACATTAGGAGGAATCCATGAAAATTCCGTGTGCCGAGCGCCTTCCATTTCTTGTTGCTGGACTGACATTTCTTCAGCCAGCCTTGACGAATGCTCAGTTCTACAATTTGACAATGGTTGCGACAGCTTTGGTGCTGGGTGGAAAATTCAGTCTCTCAGCGATCAATCGCATGTGGCTTGGAGATAGATGCGTCAGCACATTATCTTATTTTTTCTCTGATTCTAAATTTTCAACAGCCGAAATGCAGCATCTTTATGCGCTGCAAATCATGCGTACATACAAGATTAAAAAAGGTTATTACTGCATAGACGATACAATGAAGCATCACACAAATTATTGTAAGTGGATTCACGGTGTGTTCATTTTATTTGATCATGTTTTCAAAACAAATCTGAAGGCGATCTGTGTGACGGTACTCTATTATACCGACGGTGGTGTCATTAAATTTCCCATTAGCCATCGAATTTATTACCAAGATAAGGCAAACATGCCTTGGCAGCATGGAAAAAACCAGGTATGCATGCCCAAGTACGACTTGGCCCTCGAGATGTTGCAATGGGCTTTGGACCACGATTTTCCTCGTGGGGTCGTTTTGGCAGACTCCTGGTTTGGAAGTAGTCCTTTTGTAAAAGGCCTCAAAAAGATGGGCATGAGTTATGTTATTGAAATTAAGCATTCTTTAAAAGTCAGGGTCCCCTGTAAAGATTCTAAGCTTACTCCTACGGGCAAGATAGCAAAAAACAAATATGATCTTATAGAATTACCGGGGTTTTTCAAAGCTATTTTAACCTTTAGCAAATGTGGGTTTGCCGCAAATAGGGAGAAAGGAAAGAAGGAAAAAGNCCTTTATCATACAAAAGCTATCACTGCGCGGTTAAACTCCATTGATGGGAAACATCGAATTGTTGAAAGCATCGACCCAACCAAGCAAACCACCAAATATTTTCTCACCAATGAACTCACCTGGGAAGCCACCAAAATTATCTCCGCATACAGTCATCGATGG
>BS_KBA_SWE02_21mDRAFT_10000374_pt1 | contig 16539 bp, 15 predicted proteins | sample BalSeasSWE02_21m_FD_9196 | JGI IMG/M metagenome (IMG submission 9196)
CCGGGGTTAATTCAGAATCATGTTCCTCCAACAGCTTATCTAAAGCTGTATCATCAGGTGCTTCCATCAATATCTGAAGAAGNCCATATTCGGGGGGGGGGCCACTAAATTGCTGAAGAATAGTTACGATTTGTTTCAATTTTTCCCCTAATGCTTGATCTTGTTTTTCATTAGCATGTTGGATGGATTCGTTCAAGATTTGAACGAATGAGTCGTTTATCTCTGGTAAGTGTTCCGAGAGTGTTTCCTGTAAATTTTCAGATGAAAGCAAAATCCCCAGAAGTTCAACGGCCTTTTTTTGCTCAGCCTCGATTTGCTGGTCTATTTCACGGGTTAGATCTAATAATTTTCCTCGGAGTTCTTCCAGTTTTATCTTTTCTTGTGGGGACCCTTTATCAATTCTATCGGTGATCAATTGGAAGAATTGATAATCCATTCCCTGGCGAGTGTATGAAACCAAAGCTCCTAGACGGGTTTCATTAGGTGCTTCCAGAAGGATCTCGATCAGTTTTTCTCGCGTTAATTTATTTCCAACTGCCTTTAAAGTATTTACTGCTTCCTGAATTTCTGTTGCTTGAATTTTTAATTCTTTTCCATATTCCGTCTCATTCAATAGAACTTCCTGAATTGCGCCCATTTGATTTGAAATTTCTTCTTGTCCGCTAGCTAGTGCTGATTCCATAAGGCGGGAGAATAATGTAAAGAATTCAGCATCCACCAAAGAAGATTCCTGTTTAATAATAGATTTTCTAACATCATCGCTGGTTGCTGATAAAAGTTTTTCAATTAGGTTTGCTTTACCTTGTTGAGCTTTGATCATTTCGGGTGTGATGCCATCAGCACCGAGAATTCGTTCAACCATGCTCTGATACGTTAGAAAACTTTGAGGACGAAACAGATAGGCTTTCCGTTTCTCGGCCGGAAGTTTATTGACAGCTTGATTAATTAGTGGACCAAAAAGTTTTTCTTGCTCATTTAGGGGCATACCCAACTCAGGAGGAAAGAAAGTTAACAATAATTCCTTGTCATTGTCATGGTAAACAATGGGTGTTGAAAGACCTCCAGAATACCCACATGCAGGACAGTTTATAAAATTAGATTCCCCGCCAAGAAGGCGTTGTTTTGCAACTGGATCGGAAGATACATCAAAAAGCTGTTCGACTTGAACAATAGTAGGTTGTTGGCAACGGGGACACTTCATTTGATTTTTTTGCATAAGTTATCTCATTTCTCAAAAATTTATTTTTTTTATTATATACTGATTGGTGGCTAAAGTAGTCGGTATTTAGCCGTTAAACATCTTTTCGATTTTTATTCGATAAAAAAAAGCTAGTTGGTCTATTTTTCTTTTATTATGTTTTCTTCTATCTCAGAAGAAAAAAAATTATTCCAAGCCTACCGAGGTAAAGAAAAACAAATACGTGCACCTGAATCTGGCTTTGGGTCGATCCAAATTCTTCCACCATGCGCTTCAATGATAGCTCTGGCCAGGTATAAACCCAAGCCTGCGCCTTTGGTTAAGTTTACAGCTTTCGGTGCTCGATAAAATCTTTCAAAAACATGAGGAATATCTTCAGGTGCAATTCCAGATCCTTCATCGGAGATACAGATTATCACCCTTTCGGGATCTACCTGTCCTTGTATTCGTATTTCACCTTTTGGGGAATATTTGATCGAATTGGAAATTAAATTTGAAATTACTTGCTGTATGCGCGCCTCATCAGCTAGAATGATCGGAAAATTTGCAGGAAAGTCAGTAACTATTAGATGATTTTCTGTTTGAGTCAGAAACCTTTCAGCGAGACGTTGACTAAGTACAGGTAAAGAAATGTCTGAGAGGTTGGGCTTGAGCCCACCAGCTTGTAATCTGGATGCATCCAGTAAATCCTCGATCATGGTTGTTAAACGGTCAGCTTCTTCTTCAATTACTTTTAGGCTATCGCGTACAACTGCTCGATCCCAGGTGGCATCTTCCCGGCGTAATGTGCTGACATACCCTTTGATCAAAGCTACTGGTGTTTTGAGCTCGTGGCTGATTATGGAAACAAATGTATTCTTGATTTCTTCAGCATTCCGAAACTTGGTAATATCCCGAACTGTGACAATAATATTACGCAATGCGCCTTCCTGTGTTAAGAGAGGGGCATAAGTGATGCCAACAGGAATTGGAGGAGGTTCTGGTCGTTGCAAATCACCTTCCACATATAAATATGCATTAGGGGTAAGCGGCCAACCGTTATTCTCCGCTTGTTCAAGTGTTGGATTATCTGGTAGCTTNGTCCAGCGGATAATTTCGTCGTGTAATTTTCCTTGAATCTCATCTCGCGGCATTCCATACATACGTTCGAATGCAGCATTACACCTTTCAATTTCCCGGGATGACTTTAGAATGAGGATCCCATCTGCAGCAGAATCCAATAATGCATCCAGACGATGCTTCTCATAATTTACTTGCGTGTATAACTGGGCATTGAAAATTGCAATTGCCGCCTGATCTGCAAAACTTTGCAGGAGAAGTTTATCATTTGCTGAAAAAACATCCGGGTAACTACGGAAAATGAATGTTACTCCGATAACCTGACCATGAGCAATCAATGGCAAACCAACTCCGTTGAGCAATCCCATACTGGCTGTGTAAGCCAGATCTTTCAGCATCCGGTTAAGTTCTGCAACATTTAATTCAGCTACTTTTTCTTCAGCCAGAAGGGGTTCAAGGTAACTTAAAAAAGCTGGTGGAATCCCTTGGGCAACAGCCACGCGCCATACACCGGATTCTTTAAAAGCAATGATCCCAGCTTGCCCGGCAAGCATTTCTATTGAGATCCTGAGAATACGTGCCAACAATTTATCCAGGTTCAATTCCTGGGTTATGGCACGTGCGATTTCAAGAAGATAATCTCTTTGGCGGACACGAAAATCTGGGAGCATAATGTTCTAATTTTATCACTAGCATTGGCTGAAGAAATATATATTTTGTTAGAAGGGTATAAACTTACTATTAATTGGTAAATCAAAAAAAGGATGTAATAAGGGAGCTTACAAATTTTACATCCTCTTTTTTAATTTACTTGATAACTGCCGTACTAAAGTTGAAGAATAAATTATACAGTTTCTTTCTCGGCAAGAGTTATTGCTTCTTCCAATATTTGGAGCCCTTCATTAATTTCGCTCTTGCTGATACTAAGTGGGGGGGAAACTCTTATTACACTTTTTCCGCATCCAAGTGTTAATAATCCTCTTTCAAAAGCAAGGTCTACAACCCTGTCTCGTAGTTCTTCTGCGGGTTGCTTGCTTTTTTGATCTTTAATAAATTCTATACCAATCATCAAGCCAATACCCCTGACTTCTCCGATGGATTTGTGACGAACCATGATCTCTGATAGAGCATCTAATGTATATTGGCCAACTTCTGCAGCATTTTGCATAAATTCATCTTGAATTAAATTTATTGTAGCAAGTGCGGCAGAACAAGCTAAAGGATTTCCTCCGTATGTATTACCATGTGCTCCTTTAGGCCAGGTAACGACAGATTTTCGGGCGATCATCGCTCCCAGTGGTACACCAGATGCGATCCCTTTTGCTGTAGTGATGATATCGGGTTCGACATCAAAATTCTCAATGGCCCACCATTTTCCAGTTCGACCCATGCCGGATTGCACTTCATCCGCTATAAGGAGTATTCCATGCTTGTCGCATAGTTTGCGCAAGGCAGGGAAAAATCCCTTGGGTGGAATGATATAACCACCTTCTCCTTGAATTGGTTCAAGTAGTATTCCAGCAACTTCATCAGCGGGGAGGATATGAGCAAAAATCTGTTCTTCAATGTATCGAACAACTGCTTGCCCGTAATCTTCACCGTGCAGACATTCGAGTATCTGGCGATACGGATTTGGAAAAGGTGCGTGAACAACTCCATTCATCAGTGGGTAGAAACCACGATGATAATGAGGTTTGCTGGCTGTAAATGTGACAGCTCCCATGGTCCGACCGTGGAATCCTCCTGTGAACCCAATAAAATTTGGTCTACCGGTATGAAAACGGGCAAGTTTGATTGCCGCTTCAACTGATTCGGTACCTGAGTTGGTCATAAATGAGACGGCAGCTTCTTTAAACGGTGCAATCTCATCCAGTTTTTCTCCAAGTGCTACCCAGGATTGGTGATAAAAATCAGATGAGATGTGGATGAATTTTTCTGCTTGTTCTTGAATTGCCTTTACAACTTTAGGGTGGCTATGACCTGTGGATGCAACCGCAATCCCGGCTGCAAAATCCAGGAAACGATTTCCATCAACATCCCAAACTTCTGTTCCTTTTCCATGGTCCATAACAAAAGGATATCCACGTGGGTAAGAACCTGAAATAACAGAAGAATCGCGTTTTATTAACGCTTTGGCCTTAGGGCCGGGAAGTTTCATTGGTTCCATGTACTAATCTCCTGGTAAAAAATATTTTTTATTTATGAAATTTTTAATTTCTGACGGGCAACTGCTAATGCGCCTACCAAACCGGCATCATCACCCAGTTTAGCTGGAACGATTTCTAAATTCTGCAAGTAAATAGGATCCATGACGTCGATTTTTATTTTTTTTATAACGGGGTCAAAAAGGAGAGACCCGCTATTGCCAACACCGCCTCCTAAAATAATGACTGACGGATTAAATATATGAATAAAGCTGGCTATTGCCTGACCGAGGTAAAAACCCGCATGATCAAAAGCACTAATTGCCAGATCATCTCCATTCCGCGCAGCTAGTGCTAAATCATAAGCTGAAAAATTATTTTCAAGGGTGAGAGTAGATTCTTTGCCTTTTAAAAGCATTTGACGAACATAATCAACCATTGCTGGACCAGATGATAACGCTTCAAGATGGCCTTTTTGACCACATGAGCAAATCGGTCCATTTGGTTGAACTGTAACATGTCCAAGCTCTGCAGCCATTCCGTTGTAACCTTCAAGTAGGATGTTATTGTTAATGATCCCTCCCCCTATTCCTGTACTGATTGTTAAATATATCAGATCAGAATGTCCAACTCCTGCGCCGTATTTCCATTCACCCACAGCCGCCAGGTTGGCATCGTTACCAATGATCACTGGGATCAGGAATACTTCTTTTAATTTATCTCCAAGAGGCAAATCCTTCCATCCTGGAATGTTGGGGGCATCAATAAGAAAACCAGTTCTTGGATTTAAAGGACCAGGAACAGCAACCGATATTGCAGCTACTTCGGCATTGTCTGGCCAGACAGAACGAATTAAACCTACCAAGTTTTCAAACACTGTGCTCTTGGAGCTTTTAGTTGAGATCTTGTTATGGGATGTATATTTGATGCTATTCGAAGGATACGCTGCTGCGCGCATTGATGTTCCCCCAATATCAACAGTGATCAAAGCAACCATAGTGAGAATTATAACATATGGAAGTAATATTTAATTAATCTTACTCAATATCAATTACTCCAATGATGTATTCACTTGACATTTTCATTCAATAACTGCTATCATCAATTTTATGTCACACAAAATGACCCAATTGATAAGTCGAATAAAACTCAACATTAGTCAGGCTATTCGCTGGTTAGCCCCTGGCTTGGGTGTAAAGCGTTGGTTTTCTCTTATTCTTTTTGGGATAACTTTACTAGGAGTTGGTTTAGGAATATTGTTACTGGATTTTTATCGCAACGCTCCTGAGACATGGTGGCTTCCGGCAGTAACTTTCTTGTCCTTAAGGTTCTTACCACGATTGGCGCGTTTTATAATTTTTGGTTGTATAGGGTTGGGTTTAATCATTTTAGGAATTTGGGGTGTTAATAGATCTCTTGTTATTCCTTTCTTGCGTCCTGGGCAGAAATTGGTAGATCAAGTTACAGAATATCGACGTCGTGATAAAGGCCCTCGCGTTGTCGTTATTGGTGGGGGGCATGGAATTTCTACAGTTTTGCGTGGTTTGAAGGTTTATACCCATAATTTGACGGCTGTTGTTTCTGTGGCTGATGATGGGGGTTCATCGGGTGAATTACGTCGAAGCTTGGGGATTTTACCCCCTGGAGATATTCGAAATTGCCTGGCCGCACTATCTAATGATGAAGATCTACTAACACAACTATTTCAATACCGCTTTAGTGGCGATTCGGGGTTAAGAGGGCATTCTTTTGGAAATTTATTTATCTCTGCTTTAGTGGATATTACAGGAAGTTTTGAGGATGCAATTATTGAATCTGGTCGAGTACTCTCAGTTCATGGAAAAGTGATACCCTCTACTCTGGAAAATGTTCAACTGATTGCAGATGTCCAATTGCCTTACATCGGTACTGAGATCCGTGTGGAAGGTGAGAGTCGCATACCTAAAACTACTGGTAAATTGCAAAGAGTTTGGATAGAACCTAATGATGCTGCTGCATTTCCGCCAGTCATCCAGGCAATCTTGAACGCAGATATGATTGTAGTTGGACCAGGTAGTCTCTACACTAGTATCCTTCCAAATATTCTGGTTCCAGATTTGTTGTCAGCATTTCAATCAAGCAGGGCGTTGAAAATACTGGTTTGCAATATCGCCACTCAAGAAGGTGAAACGGATCAATATTCCAGTAGTGATCATGTTGATACTTTAGAATTAAATTTAGGAGGATCAGCATTTGACGTGATCATTTGCAACAATAATTACCCCACTCCTGAATCAAACGGGGTAAAATATGTACAGGTTGATGAAAAATTAATGTCTGATAATAGGATATATAGTGCAGATTTATTGGATAATGAATATCCCTGGAGGCATGATTCCTCCAAACTTGGGAAGGTGTTAATCGATTTGTTATATGAACGAACAGGTCCGTTGATATAATTCACTATCGTTAATGGATATTGAAAAATAATTGGATTAATCGGAAATCGCTAGAGCAATTATCCTGGTCAGCCAGAAAAAAAATGATAAATTTTGAGGACCCAGAGAGTTCTTAAGATTACTTTTACCCTTAGATCGAAACAGGAGAGAAAATGAAAACGAAAGTTGGAATCAATGGTTTTGGAAGGATCGGACGGCAAGTGCTCAAAGCTATTCAGGATTATTATCCCGATCAATTAGAAATTGTTGCCTTTAATGATATAGGCGACCTAAAGACAATGGCCCATTTATTGAAATATGATTCAAATTATGGGCGTTTTGATGGCACGATTGAGGTAGGCGATGATGAGCTGATTGTCAATGGTGCGAAGATAAAAGTATTCAAAGAAACGGACCCGGCAAAACTTCCATGGTCTGATCTGGGTGTTGAAATTGTGATTGAGAGTACCGGAATATTTACTATCAAAGAAGATGGGGTGAATAAGAAAGGAAAAACAGTTCAGGGAGCTGTCAATCATATTACTCATGGGGGAGCTAAAAAAGTTATTATCTCTGCGCCAGCCCAGGGGGAAGACCTGACGGTCGTATTGGGAGTTAATGATGAAAAATATGATCCGAAAATCCATCACGTTGTATCAAATGCATCATGTACTACAAACTGCCTGGCTCCGGCTGTGAAGGTAATATTCGATAACTATGGGGTTGAGCGTGGTTTTATGACGACGATCCATTCTTATACAAATGACCAAAAGATCCTGGATCTGCCCCATTCGGATCTGCGCAGAGCACGTGCAGCCGGATTGAATATCATTCCAACTACAACTGGTGCAGCTAAAGCTATCAAATTGGTGATCCCGGAATTGGACGGAAAATTTGATGGATATGCTCTACGCGTTCCTACCCCAACAGTTTCCATCGTTGACTGTACTATCCAAATTACAAAACCTACAACTACAGATGAATTGCGTCAGGCATTCCGAGATGCAGCATCCAAACCTCCTTTGAAAGGCATCCTTCAGGCTGTTGATGAGCCGCTTGTGAGTATGGATTTCAAAGGTGATCCCCACTCTTCGTCTGTCGATTTGCCATTTACACTGGTAATGGGAAAGAAAGAAGGTGACTTCGTAAAATTGGTTACCTGGTACGATAATGAATGGGGCTACTCTGTTCGAACAGCAGATCTTGCAGCCTTGATGTCAAAATCACTATAATTTAATAACAAAAAAAGCACAAAAAATTAAGGAAAACCAATGTTCATCAAAAAAACAATTCGAGATATTGATGTACAGGGAAAGCGCGTGCTGGTCCGGGTTGATTTCAATGTGCCATTAAAAAACGGCGTAGTTGGTGATGATACTCGCATCCGGGCTTCTTTGCCCACATTGAAGTATTTAATCGAACATGGAGCAATTTTGATCCTTTGCTCACATTTGGGTCGCCCGGATGGCAAACCTGATCCGAAGTATTCCCTCAAACCTGTGGCAGCCTATTTATCAGGACTCCTAATTCAGCCGGTTGATTTTGTTGAAGATTGTATCGGCCCTGATGTAGAGGCTCGAGTAGCAAAAATGAAACCAGGAAATATTTTATTGTTGGAAAACACGAGGTTTCATGCCGGAGAAACAAAAAATGATAAGGACATGGCTGCCAGTTTGGCTGCCCTGGCTGATATTTTTGTAAATGATGCATTTGGCTCTGCCCATCGAGCGCACGCCTCCACTGAAGGCGTTGCCAGATTATTACCGGCCGTAGCAGGTTTTTTGATGGAGAAGGAGATACAATATCTTGGCGGAGTTCTCGCTGCTCCTGAAAAACCATTTGTTGCTATCCTTGGGGGTGCAAAGATAAGCGATAAAATTGGTGTAATTCGAAACCTGCTGGCGAAAGCAGACGTGATCCTGATTGGTGGGGGGATGGCAAATACTTTCTTCAAAGCCGAAGGTTACCCGATTGGAGATTCCCTGGTGGAAGATGATGCACTTAGCTCAGCGCGTGAATTTCTAAATACAGGCAAAACACAAATTCGTTTACCTGTTGACGTAATAATAGCTGATAAGTTTTCAGAAGATGCAGCCTGGGAATTGATGCCTAGCGGTCCGATACCGGTTGGTTGGCGGATCCTGGATATTGGCCCGGAAACTGTATCTGCATACGCAAAAGTAATCAATGGAGCAAAAACAGTTGTTTGGAATGGGCCAATGGGTGTTTTTGAGTTTCCGGAATTTGCCAGAGGTACTATTGGCATTGCTCAAGCAGTAGCAAATAGCCAGGCTACCAGTATTATAGGAGGTGGTGAGTCTGTAGCCGCGATTCAACAATCAGGATTGGCGGAAAAAATNTCTCATATCTCTACAGGTGGGGGAGCNTCTTTGGANATGTTAGAGGGTTTAACCCTGCCGGGTGTTGATATTTTNTTGGATAAATGATCTNTNTCCCTGGGAAGGGACAAACCTTCCCAGGGAAAAAATTACAANAATCCAAATCCACGAAATCCATACATTCACCACCTTAAATATGTCAGGAAGACGATTTATCCAATAAAAGAGACTATTTTGTTTTGTCATTAATTACCTCTAAGGAGAAAGTTTAGGACAATTCGATACAAAGGTAAAGAGGTAATAGTCTCGTATCATAAATTATTTTCATCGTTGATTGTTTCAGGAGAGTAGAATGCGTAAACCAGTAATTGCCGGCAATTGGAAAATGAATAAGACCGTTGAAGAAGCTCGTTCATTAATTTATGAATTAAGTCTCGGGCTAAGAGATATCAAGGGAGTGGAAAAAATAATAATTCCTCCCTATTTATCCATTCTAACGGCTGCTGCTTTGTTGGAAGGGACAGATATTGGTTTGGGGGCTCAAAATTTACACTGGGAAGAAAAAGGAGCCTTTACTGGTGAAATTTCAGCCGAAATGATAGCTGAGTTTTGTCAGTATGTTCTCATCGGGCATTCAGAAAGACGTATTTATTTTGGCGAAAGTAATGAAACTGTAAATAAGAAGATTTTTTCAGCCATATCTAAGAATTTGATACCTATAGTGTGTATTGGTGAAACTCTCGATGAAAAGGAAGCCGGACAGACAAGGGATGTGCTGGAAGGTCAGATCCGCGCTGGATTAAAGGATGTTCCAAGAGACATCATCTCATCCTTATTAATAGCTTATGAGCCTGTATGGGCGATTGGAACCGGGAAGGCATCTTCTGGTAAAGATGCCAGTGATGTTATCCGGGAGATTATCCGTCCAGTTTTACAGGATATGTTTGGGGGAGATTTAACAAATTCGATACGAGTTCTTTATGGTGGGTCGGTTACAGGTGCAAATGCTTCAGAATTTTTTAATTACGATGATATTGATGGAGCTCTGGTCGGCGGGGCAAGTTTAAAAACAGATGAATTTGTAAAAATTGCGCAGGCAGGTGCAGGCTAAGTAACGTGCAATTAGCTTTGATTTGGTCAAATCTAAATGGTTTGATGTGGTTATTATTTATGCTATGGCCACTGATTTATTTACAAAGAGCACTGCACAGGGAAATCCAGGCAGTTTTTATTTTGATAACCCGTAAGCCAGGGGTCGCAATAACACTTTTTGCCTTGGTGTTCTTTCCTGGTGTTTTCCTACATGAATTAAGTCACTTGGTTATGGCTCGTTTGGTTGGTGTTCGAACAGGGCGTTTTTCTCTTTTACCACGCCAAATGGCGGATGGACATCTTCAATTGGGTTTTGTAGAAACATCACAAGCCGATTGGATTCGCGCTTCGTTGATTGGTGCTGCGCCATTAATTGCCGGGGGTTTGGTTGTTGCATTTGTTGCTAATTATCGTATGGATATGCCATTATTGTGGGATGTTTTGCGAAAAGGCCAATTTGATTTATTTTGGATAGGGATTACTGCTTTACCCAAACTGAACGATTTCTGGTTATGGTTTTATCTGACATTTGTTGTTAGCAGTACCATGCTTCCATCATCTTCTGATAGACACGCTTGGATGCCGTTGATGTTTGTCCTAATCCTATTGTTTGGATTAGCAGTACTGGTTGGCGCTGGGCCATGGATGTTTGAGAGATTGGCTCCAGCGTTAAATTCAATGCTAAAAGCTCTGGCTATGCTTTTTGGGATAAGTGTAATTGTGCATACAATATTATTATTACCTTCTTTAGGGCTTCATAAATTACTTGTGCGCTTAACCGGTTTTGATGTAAGGTGATCTCTGGAAACCCAACTTGGGTTTTTTTACATCAGGCGGTACCAAATTGGCGATCTCCTGCATCTCCAAGACCGGGAACGATGTAACCATTGTCGTTCAAGTGATCATCGATACATGCCAGGTAAATAGGAACATCAGGATGTGCTTTTTGCATTATTTCTATTCCTTCCGGTGCTCCGATCAATCCTACAAATTTTATCTTTTTTACTCCCCAACGTTTTAACACATCAACCGTTGCAGTGGCAGAGCCACCAGTTGCTAGCATCGGATCTAAAATTAAGCATACTGAAACAGTAGGTTCAATAGGTAATTTATTGTAATATTCAACTGGTTTTAGGGTTTTTTCATCCCTGTATAGTCCAATATGCCAGACTTCAGCAGATGGCATTAATTCCCAAAATCCCTCAACCATACCCAATCCTGCCCGCAAGATTGGCACCAAACCAATTTTCTCTTGAAGTTCATAGCCAGTTGTAATCGTCATCGGCGTGTCAACATCACGAGGAGATATCAATAAATCAGATGTAGCCTCATAAGCAAGCAAAGCTGCCAATTCTCTAACAAGCTCGCGAAATTTTTTTGGGTTTGTGTTCTTATCACGTAACCTGGTTAATTTGTGAGCTACAAGGGGATGCGGGGAAGAAAAAACATTAGTCATTTTGCCTCCAATGAGTGGGTGAGTTCTTCAATTATACAACCAACAATAGCTTGAGGTTATTGCAATAATCGAGTAAGCTATATAAAATTGGAATAAACAATCTGTAAAATAAAATTGAAGTAATGCTAATCCCATTATTTTTTAGGAAGATGAGTCCAGAAGGGATTGGAAATGACTATGAAGATGCGAATATTAATTGTTGATGACAATGAAATGACTTTGACATTGGTGTCGAAAATACTTGAATTGGAGGGATATGATGTCGAAATCGCTTCCAATGCAATTGATACTTTTAACCTGATTGAAAAAAATAAATTTGATTTGCTTATTCTGGATGTTATGATGCCCGATATGAATGGATATGACCTTTGTAAAAAACTTCGTAGCGAGCCCCATAACATAAAAACACCCGTCATGATATTGACTGCTGAAGGCAGTAATTTGGAAAAACAACGTGCATTGGCTTGTGGGGCAAATGATTTACTAACCAAACCTTTCAATATGGATGTTTTTAATTCGCATGTAAAAACACTTTTATTATCTTAATTTGATAACAAATTGCTATTATTATTAAATATCAATTGAGATAAATATTGCTTGAAAGATTCAAATCTTTTTCTTGGAATGACTTGGTTGGTGAATGTCTTCAATTTCCCAATTAAAAAACTTATGATAATTTCCATATTCCTGGGGAATGTTATGCTGAATGGAACTGTTCTCTGACTTAAGACTTACGTGAAAACCTGGGGCCGAAAGTAAAATCTGACATCGTGTATAATCGAACATATGACCGATATACATAAACGCTCAGTTGATCCTGATCCCAAACCAGAGGACCGTCAGGACAACACACTTCGCCCCCAACACTTGATGGATCTGATCGGACAAGAGAATGTCAAGGAAAATCTTTCCATTCTCATAACCGCAGCTCGCCAGAGAGCCGAGTCACTTGATCATGTTCTGTTTTATGGCCCTCCCGGGTTGGGTAAAACAACATTGGCACATGTGCTTGCCAATGAAATGGAAGTAAATATAAAAGTCACTTCCGGACCTGCCATTGAGCGAGCAGGTGACCTGGCAGCTATATTGACCAACTTACATGCCGGAGATATCCTTTTTATCGACGAAGTTCATCGTTTGGGGAAAGCAGTCGAGGAAGTGCTTTATCCTGCCATGGAAGATTTTGCTCTTGATATTATTATCGGCAAAGGACCTTCAGCTCGCTCCATAAGATTAAAACTACCCCATTTTACTGTGATTGGTGCAACGACCCGCATGGCATTGATAACAGCTCCCCTGAGAGCACGATTTGGGGCTGTTTATCGCCTGGAATATTACAGTCCTGAAGCAATGCAGATGATTGTGAAACGTGCGGCGCGCCTATTTGGAGTGGAAGCACAAGATGATGGTATTTATGAGATTGCCTTGCGTGCCCGTGGTACCCCCCGCGTTGCTCTAAGACTATTAAGACGAGTACGAGATTTTGCCCAGGTTCGTGCTGATGGAATTATCACCAAGTTGGTGGCTGGCGAAGCACTCAACTTGATGGCAATTGATAATTTGGGGTTGGATGATGTTGATCGGCGCGTTCTAAATACAATTATTACTAAGTATGATGGCGGTCCGGTGGGATTGTCAACTATTGGAGCATCGATTAGTGAAGAACCGGATACTATTATGGATGTTGTAGAACCCTATTTGCTCCAATTGGGTTTTCTTGATCGCACTCCTCAGGGCCGTGTAGCCACTCGACAGGCGTATGAACATATGGATATTCCTTATCACGATGTTGATCAACCAAGATTGATCTAATATTTGTGGTAGGGTCGATGATCTACCAATTAACCCTCAAAAGGAACCAAGAAAAGTATAGGTAATTCGGCTGAATGAAAACAATTGATTTTAATTATGATTTGCCTCAAAAATTTATTGCCCAAACCCCTATAGAGCCTCGTGATCGCTCCAGATTGTTGGTACTGAATCGCTTAGATGAACAGATCTCTCATCGAATTTTTTATGAGCTTGACCAAATTCTAAATCCCGGGGATCTTCTGGTCTTGAACCAAACCCGTGTGATTCCTGCACGTCTCATTGCCCAAAAGAATACTGGTGGAAAAGCTGAATTGTTATTATTACGCCGTGAAAACGCAAATGTTTGGCAAGCTTTGGTGGGAGGAAAAGGTTTACATCAAGGGAAGATGCTTCAAGTGGTTGATGGGCCAAATTGCGAGATCATAGCTGATTTGGATGGTTCACAGCGTTTGATAAAGTTTGACAGCCCGATAGAGCCTTTCTTCCCAAAAATCGGACAAATCCCCCTGCCACCATACATCCATGAGAAATTGGAAGATTCCGAGAGATACCAGACGGTATTTGCAAAGGAACCCGGATCTGCAGCTGCACCGACAGCGGGGTTACATTTTACACATGATTTGATAAAAAAATTACAGGATCGCAATATTCATACAACCCAGGTAACTTTGCATGTGGGCTTGGATACATTTGCTCCTGTGACAGAAGAATCTCCTGTGGATCACTTGATCCATAAAGAATGGTGTGAAATATCCCTGGAAACCTGTGAATTAATTAATACAACTCGAAAAAAAGGTGGCAGGATTGTTGCGGTAGGCACAACTTCTGTACGTACCCTAGAGTCGGCTGCATTAAATTCGAAAATGACAGATCGTGATTCAACATTATCTCCATTCTCTGGAAATACTGGTCTTTATATTCTTCCTGATTATGATTTTAAAATAGTAGATGCCATGATTACTAATTTCCATTTGCCAAAATCCACTTTGATCATGCTCGTTAGCGCATTTGCTGGAAAAGATCTAGTTTTCAATGCGTATGAAATTGCTAAGAAGGAAAATTATAGGTTTTTTTCCTTCGGTGATGCCATGTTGATCTTATGACACAACAATTATATTTTGATGACTCTTTATGCTTGAAATTTCAGGCTGAAGTAACTGAGATTTTCACCGAAAAAAGCGGGAAAGTGTTAGCGATTTTACCTGGTACATATTTTTATCCAACAAGTGGCGGGCAGGATCATGATACAGGTATGATTGGTGATGCGAGAGTACTGGATGTTTACAAAGGAATTGACAATAAGATCATTCATGTTTTGGATAGAGAAATTCTACCGGGGGTGTACCCGGCTAGCATTGATGAGTACCGACGAAGGCAAAACATGCAGTCCCATACTGCCCAGCATATTTTGAGTCGAGCTTTTGAACTCGAGTTAAATTTAGAGACATTATCTGCCAATATTAATTTTGAAAACCCATCAACGATCGATTTAGATACTGATAATATTCTGGAAAGCGATTCCGATCAAGTGGAAAAGATCGCAAACTCCTTACTTTTTGAAAACCGCCAGGTCAAGAGCTATTACATTGATGACAAAGATATCCCGGGAATTCCATTTCGACGCCCCCCTAAAGTTGCAGGTAAGGTTAGAGTGGTTGAAGTGGATGGATTTGATTATTCAGCATGTGGTGGAACGCATTGCCCCCAGACTGGAATGGTTGGGTTGATAAAAATAATAAAGATTGAAACACAAAACCGTAAAATTCGGGTCCATTTTGTTGCAGGAACCCAGGCGTTGAATGTTTTCCAATCCGTTTACCAAACAGTAAAGATAATTTCTGGGATGATGGAAACTGGTATGACTGATTTAACCCTATCTGTGCAACGAAAAATGGAGATTTTGAAACAACTGCGGTTTGAATTGGATGCTTATAAAAATAAGTTTTTGTCTATCGAAGCGACTCAATTGTTGGAATCTTCTTGTACGGTTGAAAATTTGAGATTGATCACAAAAATGTATTCAGATAAATCTCCGGAAGAATTGCGCAAATTGGTTTCCATGATCCGCTTGGAGAATGGGTTATTAGTTGTTTTGGCTGGTCTGGATGGGATGAAATTATCCTTGGTAGTAGGATGTTCTCAAGACATTCATCTGGATGCCAGCAAAATATTAAACCTGCACCTGGAAAAATATAATGGACGAGGAGGAGGAGATCAAAAATTGGCACAAGGTGGTTGTAGTCTCATGAACGAGAATATTGGTGAATTTTTTAATGAAACAATTAATATGATCAAAATAACTACCAATTGATCTCTAATTGCTTACTGATGGAAATGAAAATAAACTTTAATATGAATAACATAAAAACTTTAAACTCCCTTGAAGAGGAGATTGTCAATTGCAAGTTGTGTCCACGCTTGGTAACCTGGCGGGAAGAAGTAGCCAGAAAGAAACGAAGAGCTTTTCTGGATTGTGACTATTGGGGAAAACCTGTACCTGGTTTTGGAGATCCAAACGCGCGAGTGATGGTTTTAGGGTTAGCACCTGGGGCTCATGGTTCAAACCGAACTGGTAGAATGTTCACTGGGGACGCTTCAGGTGATTTTCTCTACCCGGCTTTGTATAAAGCTGGTTTTGCAAATCAGCCCAAAGCTGAATATCTAAAAGATGGTTTGAATTTAAGTAATTTATTTATTACGGCAGTATGTCGTTGCGTTCCTCCTGCTAATAAACCCAATCTCGAAGAATTAAATTTGTGTCAACCATTTTTGGAGAGGGAGATCAGAACTTTAAAACCAAAGATTATTGTCGCACTTGGGAGGATTGCTTATGAAAGGATCCTTTTCATATTTTCTTTACGAAAACTGGATTTGAAATTTGAACATGGGGCAGCATATTCCCTGAACGACCAAACTTCATTGGTGTGTAGTTACCACCCGAGTCGGCAAAATACTCAAACTGGAAGACTTACTATGGAAATGTTTGACCAAATATGGATTAAGGTGAGAGAGAAATTGTGAG
>BS_KBA_SWE02_21mDRAFT_10000375_pt1 | contig 16495 bp, 21 predicted proteins | sample BalSeasSWE02_21m_FD_9196 | JGI IMG/M metagenome (IMG submission 9196)
TAGTTAAAGCGTGTGCTGTACCTGCTACTCCGTTTATATAAGGAGTAATATAGGCAGTTGTTCCATTATTATAGTCATAAACAAATCCTAATGTAACTGCAGTACCAGAAGTAAATGTACCTAAAGAAGCATTAGTAACCTGAGCACCTGCATTTGATGTTTCAAATTGTACTGTCATTGTACCATCTACTTTAAAGAATACTGCACCATCATAAGATGCCATTGGGCCCCCTCCATTATCTAGTAATGAATTTGCGCCTACAGTATCAGAAAGTCCAATTATAAAGTTAGCATCGTCTGTATTAGCCTCTGTTAATTGTATTCTACATTTGAAGATTAATTTCTTATTTGTTGCAAATATAAAAGCTTCATTTAAAGAAGATAAATAAGTTTCATGATTATCAGTATTAGTTGCAGATATTCTTAAAAATCCACCAGCAGCATCTACTAAATCACCAGTTATGCCTGCAGCATCAGATACAATTGTAAATCCTGTAGGAAATCCAGTATTGTCATCTAAAGGAACTGTAATAAAATCATCAAAATAAGTTATCCAATTTGCAGGGTCTACTCCATGATATAAAGGAGTTTCAAAAGTACTATTAAGGATTTGCCCATCTTTAATTAAAACTCCATCAACGGTTACCCCAGCTGCAGTTGTACTTTCTGCAATGCTATCAACTGCGAATGAAGTCTCAGTAGGAAATCTTGTATTTATAAAATCCAGTAATGCATTTGCATACCCACGAATTTTTGGCTTACCAGCCGCCTTGTATTTAGTTAAGTTCAAGGCTGAAACTATTGTAAAAATACTCATTTTTTTTATTTATATTAAGTTAAACAATCTTTATATCGCATCTGCTGCTACCGCAATTTGAAATCCTTCTGCATCATTTACAGACATTCTTGCTAATTTCATAGCGTCTGCTACTATTAATGAATGAACTGATTCATTTAAAACACAATCACTTCCACTGGCTATTGCGTAATTATCAGGATGTTCTACTCCTACAATATTATATAATAAAATAGTAGTACCATCAGTTATTATAGTGGGAACTCCTGTTTTATGTATTACCCAAAAACCTTCTAAAAGATCAGGTTTTTTAAATGGATTTGATAAATTAGCCTGGTATTCTTCAAAAGTTATAGTCTTTAAAGGAATTCTAGGATAAGTACTAGATGTTACATATTCATCCAAAATCCAGAATAAAGTGACATCAAAAGTATCATCTAATTCTTTAGCAGCAGTACCATCAGTATTTAAGTAATAAGTACTTGTTGTCCAAGTATTATACTGAATAGTTTTTATTAATGCTTCTATTGCTAATCTATTAAAAGCTCCATTAGCTACTCCATCAGCGAGAATTTTTAATACTATCCTACGTTGTGCAGCAGTAAAAATGGTTCCCCATTCAGCATCTGTAAATCCTGGAGCAGCATTACTATTTACGAATTCGTAAAGTATTTCTACTTCAGTACGCATTTCTGCAAAAATCATTATTTATTTATTTTATTCTGTGCAATCAATTTCAAATATACATCACTTTTGATCTCTTCTGCTTCGCTTAAATAAGTAACTAATTCATCATAAGTATAAGATACACCTTCACCAGGGATATTATATTTATTTCTAGCTTCTTTTTCTATAGCACCTGCTTTTATACCTTGCAGAATAGTATTCTTTACTTTTGATTTTGGATCAGATATAATTTTTAAGAATAAATCAGTTTCGTCTTTAATAACTCTACCCAATTCTTTCTGTAAAAATTCTTTATCAGCATCAATAGGAACTGTTTTAAATTCCTTCTTTTCCATAAAATATACTCCTAGTATATCTGACATCTTAGTTGCTGAACCTTTAACTTCTCCAAAATGTGTGTAGGCTTCTATCAATTTAGAAGTAGAGTCACGCTCTTTTTCTTCTTCATAGCCTTCTTCAACTAATGCAAATTTATATTCTCCCCTACTATAACGATGTTCCCAATCTGGAGCAACCATCTCTTGTAATTTAGTTACTCTATATCTTAGGTTATCCATAGGATCTGCTAGGTTAAATTTATAACCATCATGCATTAATGTAAAATCTTTTTTTACTTTTACAAAGAAAGTCTTCCAGAAATTATCTTGCTTTTTGTGTATATTTAAATCAAGATCTAATTCCTTTTCAAAAAATTTTCTTTCTTCGTCTGAATTAAAGGGATTTGCTAATGCTCCTCTTTCAGTTTTTGGGAGTTGAAACCATGTAGATGCACCTTCATATTGAAAATAGGCTACGTGTGTAGGATCTGTTATCATCTTTCCACCTCTAATTATTGGCCTCAAATAAACGTTTTTCTTCTGTAAAAACCCTTGTGTTACTGCTTCTTCTTTCTGCTGCATTCTTGTTAGTTATTAATTAATAAAAGATAAATGGAGGGGAAACTAATCCCCTCCATAGATCATAAGTTAGCGAAGGATTGAGGGGATGATCCTTGCAGTTTTCTTAGGATTGGTGATTTTTATACCACCAATAAATGCCTTATATACTGCATAACCGTCTACCGAAGTAGCCATCATTCTAGGATCAGTTCTCTTATTATATGGAGAAAAAGGATCACGTAATCCAGGTAAGTAGCCGAAAAATTCTTCTTCGTCTTTAACACTTACTCTAGAAATGTTACTAATTCCATTAGTTGTTCCTACGTCAAAAATATCATATATATATGAACTAGCTAAACCACCATCAGGGTGAGGTAAAGTATTTGGATAACCGTCTTTCATAGGATCAATCATCAACTTAAACTTGAGGCCATTAACGGCAACATAGTTCAAGAACTGACCTTCATCCAATGTAAGTCTACCATCCATAGTCTTTATGTTAATATCAGTCTGCAGATAAGTGAAACCAGAGGCTTTTGTTACTGCATCTTTATGGAACTGATATGCACCATATTCCCCAGTAGAAAGAACCATTTCACGCTTATCTTCAGGAATTTTACCATAAGACATATCCATAGCGAAGTCTGTCAACATATCAAGACCGAAAGTACTGTAGGTAAGAATATTTCCATATTCCATTTGCTCGTACATTCCAAATCCAGCCCTAATCACGTTGTTAGATTCTCCAACATGTCCGTAACTACCATCAGTAAGTTTGTTTGACTTTCCATACATAAGTAGTCTGGCCTTGTCTCTTTCAAACTGAGTATAGAAATCCCAACCAAGTTTATCAATCCACCTTGTCTGAGTCTTACCATCTTGGTCAATAAAAGCATATGCTAAAGGCTTGTTTTTCCCTTTTGAAATCATATTACCAGGAACTTCATAATTCTTACGAATCATAGAAGTTGTGTTTTCCATCTGATAAGGAGCAGTATGATGAACTGAAGTACCTCTTTTAGAGAGTTCTTGTTCAACTAAACCGAAGAGTTCTGACCATAATGAACTTGCGGCAAGTTCGCTGGCTGGAATCCACAGTGTATCATCACCAGTGAAAAGTTGTACTTGATAACGCCAGTAGTTTCCTGATTTTACTGGTTCAGTAATAACCCTTAACTGATATAGTTCAGGTTTGTTACCCACGATATGTGAAGTAACCTCAAAATACCTCTCGGTAAAGAACATGTAGAAAGTTCCTCTAGCAAGACCAACTTGATGAGCATCTGTTACAGCAGTACCACCACCAGAGTCTATGGTAGCTTTTACAAGCGGTATACTACGTTCGTCTGAACCCTGTAAGAACCACCTGTATACAACATCATCGTTAATGTACTCAGTAGGGAGACCGTTCATGAAGGCTACGATATTGTCAGAACCTACGTTGAGTTCATAAAGCCTATTCATAACTGGGCTTATTGTCTCTGGTTCTTGCATACCTAACCAACCTAAATGACTTTCCCTAGTAAGCCCTTGCCAATGTTTTTGATCTACAATTTGAAGAGCACTAATTTTATTCATATTAAGTTAATTTAAAAAAAGGTTTTATTTGTTTTTTAATATTGATCGTGTAGCATCTAAAGTTTTTCTTAATGAAGCGGTTTCTAAAGCATCAATACTCATTGCTGCTCTTCCTGAAATCGAACCAGTATTTTTAGAACTGGACAGATACTTCTCTAAATCAGAAACTTCTTTAGTTGTTTTTACACTTTTTATTTTATTCCAAGGCTTATCTTTTTCAAAGAAGCCAGTTTCAAGTAGATACGCTAATCTTGAGTCAAAATGCATCGGATCTTCTGCCCTTTTAGCCCACAATGCATTAGTTTTTCTACCTTGTTTATCTTCTACAGGCTTTATAATAGCTTCATACATTTTATCCTTAGTCTGCTTATTTATTGTTTGACCAGGAATAATCTCTGAAATACTATTAATAGTTTCTTTTAAATCATCCAAACTTTTAAGCCTCTTTTGTTCAGAAATCTTAAGGTTATTTTTATTTTCTTCTTCCTGAGTAACTATTTGCTTTTTAAGCATATCCTTAATAGCATCTAAATACTCCTTGGAATCTTCAACATCTTCCCCTAAATCTAAACTACGTTGTACTACTTTATCAATTTTACTATCAGGCATCTGAGTAGTAAGTTTAAAGTAGTCAGTTAAAACTTTTTTCCTAAGTGCTTCATTTTCTTCATTCTCTAATTCTTCAGGTTTAATTGAATTAAACTGCTTCTGGAGAGAAGAAAGTGATGCTGCATCTTCTTGAGAGAAACCACCTTCTAATAAAGTAAGGTAACTTTTAAACCCCTCATCAAGATCTTCTTTTGCTGTATTGATATTTAAATCAATTTCAGTTTTAATCAGATCTCTTAAAGCACCAGCTTCACCAAGTTCTTTAGTTTTGTTAGCAAATTCTTCTTCGTCAAAAGAAGACAATAGACCCTGCTTCATCAAGTCCTTAGCAAAAATAACAGTAAAAGGAGCTTCAGAAGAGTTTTCGTTAGTATTATCAGAAGCAGGGTCACTGTCATCTAAATCATCACCTTCTGAGCCTTCACCATCTGTGCTAGACTCTAATATTTTATTTACATCTAATGTAGCATTTTCATCTACATCAGCTTTTTTACTTTCTTTATCTGATGGATCTTCTACATCAGCTGTTGCGTCTTCTTCTCCTTCATCATTTGCTGGAAGAGATGAAAAGACATCATTTACATCTAGTGAAGTATCTAACTCTACCATTTCACTAAAATCTTGATCAAAAACTCCTTTGTTGCTCATAATTTTCCTCTACTGTTTTACAAAAATATATTAAATTGTTACTGATTACAAATATTTTGAATCCTTAAATGTTTTGGTATAACATAAAGCTATCTACTTATAGACGGTTTTGGTTTGTTTGCCACTGTTTTTTTAATAGCAATCTCTTTTTCCTTCTGTGATTCTGAAACTTTATTTTTCCTTATAGTTTCAGAAAGTGTATCTCTACGAATCTGTATGTCTTCAGAATTATCTTCTGGTTCTTCTGTTTCTACACCAGTCTCTTTACCTATAAGAGCTACCTCAATTTTGGTTCTATTATTTTCATCAATCTCATAAACCTTAAGATCAATCTTACCCTGCTCAACAGCAGCCATTTGTTCCATTTGTGCCTGAGCAGTTTCTTGAGCAGATTGCTGTGCAGCCTGTTGCTGCTGCTGTAATTGCTCTTCAAATGCTTCAAACTTACGTTGTAGAGATGCAAGATCCTGAGAACGATACAGTTCCATAACCATAGAGAAAGTTCCACCATTTTGTAAGAATGGTTGTGCCAATCCTTTTAATGTCTGCATCATTTCATTATCCGAAGGTGAATTATTAATAAAGATACCATATTCACTTTCGTTAAACAATTCTCCATCAAAATCTAATATTTGCTGACTACCATCATCTAGAATAAATTGACGTTTAAATTTCTGATCTTTCCATGCAACCTTAGCTGTTTCTAAATAAGCAGTTAAACCCCTTGATCTAAAATCATCATGGATTCCAAAATATTTACCTGTATTTAAACTTGATTGATTTACTGATCTTTCTACTCCCCCTACTGTTTCACGATTTTCAATAGCGCCTTTACGTTGGGGAGTAATACCTGTAGATTCTTGTATTCTGTTTTCCAAGAAGGTAAGAACAGCTAATAAATTTTGTATTACTTGAATATCTCCAAATTCATATGATCCAGTACTCTGATTCATATTACCTGCAAGTTTACCTAAAGCAGCTCCTTTTTGTCCTTCATTAAAAGGATCTTCAAAAGCAATCTTCATTTGATCAATATAGAATAAATATTGATCCATAGTAAACTGACTTGGAATTAAATTCATATTTAACCTTGGTACTTTACCTTTATAGGTTTTAAGTTCTTCCCAAAGTTTATGCATAAAAAAATTGTAAGTAAGCTGATAATCTTTTGATAATCCTACAAATGAAATAGCTTTTGAACTATTTACATTAAGAATATTACCAACTATACCTGGATGACATTTAGAAGGATTATCTAGTGATCTAAACTGAACAGGACGAGGCCCGCACTTAACAAATATATCATCTCCTAATTTAGTACCTTCTAACCATTCACCAATCCATATCCACTTAACTTGTTCTTTCTGATCATCATCTAATGGGTAATCCTCATCAACATACATTTTCTGAGAATCTCCTTGTTCATCTAAATAAGGTAGTACCCCAAGTTTTCTCATACCTTTCCATACAGTACGTAGCTTTCTTATATTACCAAATTCATCAAAACTTCCACCTAGATACATAGATTGTTTACTATTGGCCTCAATGATAGCACCAATGCCACCTTGATTATTCATCCAACTTTCTAAGTTAATAGGTTGGTTTTTAAGACTTCTTGTAAACAAATTACTACTAGTTCCCATATTAAAGGAGTATCCTTCTTCAAGGGTTTTAATTTGAGCAGAAGTAAGTTCATCATGGTATTCGTCAATAGCCTGTCCTACAGGTATATAACTTAACTCTATAATAATATCAGAATCTTCTATTCTATGTGTTTCACCACTTCGTACTGTAAAGATATTTAATGGGTTAGCTTTACGTAATATTGGTTCTCCTCCTAGAATATCAGTGATTATAATTTCTTCTCCACTTATTAATAGATCTTCAAAGTTTCTACTAAAAGTCTCTTTCATTGCTTGAGCTTGATAGCCATACTTAATTACTTGAGTAGCCATTCTCTCACGCCTATCTCTATAGTTAAACTTCATCCATCTAGCCTGGTCTTGTATTTTCTTCTTAGCATCTTCTTCAGAGAATGCAGAATCTACAACCATTTTTAAAATAGACTCATTTAATATACCAGTCATCTCCTCCAGTTTATTATTAACCAGATCAGGACTTACCATACTTACCATAGGATTAAATCGTAGTTTTCTCTCTTCACCAGTTAGCACAGCCATATAAGAATTTATTAAAGGATAATTCTTATAGTTAGCTGTAAATTCTGCTTCAAGGTTGTACGGGTTTATTGCACGCTTTACTTCTTCAGGATCTATAATATTATTAATCATATTATAGTTACTTACTTTTTCTCTCATGCTGGATCTAAATCCATTATCTAGGTCAAATCCTACTATAATATCTGAGGCTTCTACACACTCTTTATAGAAAGGTTTAGTCTTTTGTACTCTAGATCTTTTTTGATATGGGAATGACATTATCCCACCAGGCATTACTTTATTGGATTCCATTTATGCTGCTTTTTACAAATATAGTGTTATAATCTTATAATTAACAATTTAATTTTTTTTTCTATAACATAAAGCCAAAGGATGATTTTACTTTATTTTTCTTACTAAATCCTCCATATCTATTAAACCACTTATCATCTGTTATAGATTGTACCTTTTCTTCAAATTTTCTATCTGCGTATTTTTGTCTTTCTTCTCTTAGTATCATACACATACCCATAGCAGATACACGGTCAAAGTTATCATCAGAATTCCATGCAATAGCTTCTTTCATATATCCTATGGATCTGATAGTGTTTACATTTATTCTTTTAGTCTTTTCTATTTTATTACCTTCAGAATCTACTTCATTATCTTCTTCTTCATTAGTAATAGAATATGCTGGACTAATCATCCAGTCTGCTTGTAGTTTTCTACCCCAAGCATTAACTAATTTATTAGCATTAGTTCCTTTGGCTGAATTACCTATTAGACCACCCTTAACATATTCCATATCTTTTAATATTTGTGGGGTATCACATAAATAGTGCATTCCAGCATTTCTTTCCATAAAGGAGAATAGTCCCTTTAAGTTACTTTCATAATTAGCCTGAGCATTATAGAACTTCAATAGTCTTAAAACTATATCATAAAAATCTATTGCTCTTGGTGGTCTACCAGTATACTCGGCAACTATTCTATCTGTCCAAAGATCGAAGATGAATATAGATCCTAATGAATTAGTGTAAGTAGATTGATCACTATCAATAGGGTCAATACCAGCAATATATCTACCATAAGGAATCTTACCTTCAAATCCTTTTTTAGGCATTTCAAAGATCTCAATATTACCATTCCTATCTAACTGATCCTTAATTGGATACTCTCTTATAACTGGGTGTACTGCTTCTTGATCCCATGCTATTGTTCCATCATTAGTATATTTAAGATGTCCTATATAATGAGGAGAAATAAATTTACCTATATCAACAGAAGCAGTAGCAAGTTGTTCTTTTAAATCTGCTACAGGAAATCCACTACCCTCTCTACGCATGATAGCTTCTTGAGGAGTGATGGGCATTTCTGCTTTATGCTGTACTAATGTATTAATATCACTGGAGTTATACTTAATCTCTACTCGTCTATTAAGTATTTGAGTAAGAGAGGCAATAATATCTGAATTGCCATTTTCATCATAACATCTCAACCTATTCATATACGCAGGAAAGAAATACGCACAGATAGATTTTTCATCAGTATTTCTATCAAAAACATTGGGAAGTGCTAGAATCCCATAACCTACTGGATTATAATACAACTCTTCAGCTCCTCTAAAGTCTGCACCCTCAACTCCACCAGTACCACCACCAATCATAGTAGCAAAAGCTACATCACCCTCTTCTACAGAGTGTCTAGCAACTTCCCAAGATTTTAATAAGTTAGGGAATTTTCCCCATTCTTCCCAATATACAGTCCCTCTTTTACCTCTGGCCTTATCTGGATTACCCTGTGTTGTAACTCCTATAACAGTATTTTGAGTGCCTCTAATAATACCATCTGGGTCTTTATAACCCATAACCCATTGCATCTCATTGAACGATTCCTTAAGTTTAATTCTAGACCAAGGAGTAAAGTCTGCATTCCAGTTTACATTATCTACAAATTTATTAAGAATCCCATCTTTAGTTAAGAATTCTTTTTCACTGGCAATTGCAAAAGCAGATACATTCTTTTTAACTTCTTCAGTATCCCCCAGAATAAATAATCTTCCTAATCCAGAAGCACTTTTATATGAAAATCCTGCACCTCTTTTCTTAAGAAGACCAACGTGTTTTCCGTTATCAGAAGCCTGTTGTACATAATGATAAAATAAATAATCTCCATCATAAATATCTGGAAAATCTTCTATCCTTGATCCTTTTCTACCAGTCTTTCCTATCTCAGTTATTAACATTGGAGAGTAGTTAAGAAAGTAATAAAAGGGGCCTGGTATCCATTCACCATCAGATTCTCTTACATATCCTGCTCTACACCTACGAGCTTCCTCTTTCCAGAACTTAGCATATGCAGAATTAGGATGTGAGTTAGGATGTATTCTAGTATATATACCATACGTCTTTTGATGTATGGCAGCTTGTCTAAAATAATCCATATCCTCTAAGATATGAGGATTAGTTATATCTACTTTTATTCTACCTAATTCATCTTTTTCAAGATCTTTAGCAAACTTTCTATCTTTAGAAATAAGATTCTTACAGAACTGAATAGCGTCTAATGCATCTATTAATTCTGTAAAAACTTCCTTTTGTAGGTCATCTTGTATTAGTTCACTTTGAGTATAATTAAATTCCATCTTCAAATGCTGCTTTTTTCTTTCCTCCTACACTAGTATTTTTGGATTCCAATTCTTTCTTAACCATATCTTCTAATTTTACTAAGTTCTCTAATATTTCAGAAGATTTTCCTAATGCTCTACTTAACTTATCAATATCATCAATTGATTTACCTTTTGAGTCTTTCTTATCAAAGTCTACGTTTCTAAAGTATTTACGCATCTCATTGACTGCAAACTTAGCATCCTGTAAGAATAAAAAAGGTAACATATTATTAACCTTTTTTTGATAGAATTCTCTGGCATTAGTAACAAAGGCATCTGCTTTCCAGTCTTTAGGTAAATTTAAATCATATATAATTTCTATACTTCTCTCCTCTTCATTTAATATATCAGAGAAGTCAGACCTAAAATCTTCCATAAAAAATACATACCCTAATTCACTTAGAGCAGTATCTTTATTCTTTGTTTTATCTCTATCCCAGAGCTTTCTAAAAGAAGATATTAGATAGGCCTCTTCTGAGATAACTAATTTATTATTTAATAGTTCAAATATTTTCATTATTCTTCTTAAAGTATTTATCTCTTCTCCATTTTGGACTATAAAATACACCAAAATAAGGTATACGTAATGATGGGAAATTAGCAGATTTTCTATCGCATTTAACTTTCATTATGTCCACCTGTAATTTAAAAGGGGCTTCATATACCTTCTGCACTTCAGAGAATGGTATATCATACTTAAGGGCAATAAACTTTAATAGTTGTTTTATTTCTCTATGCATAGTTAAATTATTAAAAATATTTAGGTACAGAAAACTCCATACCTAAATATTTTAGTGCTCCTCTTACTGCTACTCTATCTGTATATTGACACTACTAATTGCTTTCGTAGGTCTTTTGGATATTCATTAACTCTCATTCTTGCAATAGCTCCACAATCACCACACCTAAGTGTTTCATATTTAGCTACTGATGTATAGTAATATTTGTCTGTATGTGTCAATTCTTTCCCACCACAATTAGGACAAATAGGTATGTCTTCTTCTAAGAATAAACCAATATTAGGATGCCCTTTAATCCAGGGGCGTAATTTAAGATATACTAATTCTAATAGTTCTACATCATGGATATTATATTCTTCCATGTATTTTAATGCCTTCTCATTTCCAGAAGTGCATTCAACCCATAATTGAAAATTAGTCTGCATTTTTGCGTCAAACCCAAATACTTTAGCGATAGCATCTAATCCATTATGAGTAAAGCCAAATTGTTTCTTTACAATCCTTAAAGTATCAATAGATTGATAAGGGCTGGTAGGCTTCATATCATGAAAAACAAACCTAGTATTCATATTAGGAACATCAAAATGATCTCCATTATGTGTAATAACTATATCTGCTTCATCCAATAAATGCCATAAAGATTTTACTATCCTCTTATCATTCTCTCCAATAGCCTCTTCTGAAGTAAGTACATCTGAATGTGTCTCAGTACTTCCTAAAAATCTTGCAGACCAAGATAACATAAACCATTCTGATATAACCTGATTAGCAGTAACATTACTTCTCCAAACAGACTTCTGATATACATGAGCTTTTAAAGGTGATGTCTCTATATCAAAAACTAATATTTTAGGTTTACTATCATTGACTACTACATTCCTTAATAATTCTTTTACCTCTCTTCTTGCCTCTCTAATTATCTCCACATCCACTTTCCACCATCTACTCAACTTGTTTGCCCCCATCTCAATAGTATAAGGGCGGTCTAAAAATTTCTTAATGATACTGTTTTTATTCATTTTTATAAAGTTTTAGTTCAATTCTATGAGGAGGCCCTATAAAGACCTCTGACTCATAGAAATAATCTGGGTTTTTAGTAATCAACCAATCTAATGCTACAAGCTTACTTCTGATAATCTCCACATCGTCTGTTATAATTACTGTATCCAGAGTGAGTGTTTTATTCTTCATTTTCAAAAGAGAATATGACTTCATTATGTTTATATAATGTATATTTTGGTATTAGTGTATCTCCTTTAATAATTCCAACTTTTTTTATTCCAGTTATAATATTATATAATCTGGAGGTTTTAAGATGCAATTCTTTAGCTATCTTCTCTTTAGTATCGTGACTAAATAATACTAAGTTCCTTTGTTCAGTAGGTATCTCTCTTAATTTATGATTATATTCATAAAATTTAGCTAACACTTCTATTTCTTGATTTCGTAATAGACTGAAAGGTGGTATATGCCTTAATATATTTAATAGTTTAAGAAAGTACTCTCCTTCTTTTATTTCTACTCGAATCTTCATAATATTTATTAAGTTTAGTCTTACTGAGTTTCCAGAATAATTCTAACTGTGTTGGAGTTAAATTACTCATAGTTTCTCCTTCATTCAATACAGATTCTATTACATCTATATAGAAGACATTATCTTCTATATAAATCTTCTTCACACATTTACCAGTTTCTGTATATATTAATTCATGAGCTGCAATACTATCTTCTGGGGCTCTGATTAACGGATTGCTATCTTTTTTATAGTAATTCATATCATTTATTTTTTTGTACCAAATCCTACTCCAGTATTCTTCTTATCAATAACATGAGTAGTATTTTCAATTGTGGAAAAGATTTTTACTCCAAATATTCTAATAGTATGAGATGCTTTTCTATTAGCAATATTCTTATCTACATCTAACCATTCAAAATCTATTTTATGATTCTTCTCGTACATCTTCTTTATTTTTAATATAAGTTACACCTTTCTGGTTTGGAATCATAACTCCTAACTTATTATCTGGATTAAATTTTTGAGTAATAAAAGCTTTCCAAGCTGGATCAGATAATTTAGATAAATGAGAAATAGCCCCTTTCTTCCTGTCTTTAAGATTTTGTTTAATTTCTTTAGATATATGCTTAAACAATTCTTTCTCCATATTCTCTAATCTATGGCCCGCAGCCAACTTCCAGAAGTCTTCTTCTGAGAGTGGAATCTTTTCATCACCATACTCTATAGTAGCGTAAGGGCCTTCCATTAGCTATCTACAGTATTAGTAAAAGTAAAATTATCTCTAGAAACTACTACACGCATTTGGTGTCTTGGAACAACAGAATACTTCTCTTTCTTCCATTCAAATACCTCTATCTTACCAAAGTCTAATACAATATCTCCAACTTCCAGATCTTCTATACTTTTATGAAAGGCTACTATCTCAGCATATTCTACTCCATCTCCCCTCTTCTCATCCAGTAATAGTATTGCACTATTCTTTTCTTTAAGTCGTATTATCGCTCTTTCAGATAATATCTTCATCTTAGTAATATCCTTAATTCTCTCCATCTAAATTATTTATTATTTTATACTTAGTTGTTTCAAACCCCATTATATTAAACATAACTGCTACAGCATGGTCTTCATCATCTTCATTACAATACCACTGCATCATATGTCTAAGGGCTGATTCTTTAAATCTATTCATCTCTTCTAATCCAGAGGCTTTCTCCCAATTTCTGGCATCATACTTCTTAGCTCCTCTTTCCATCAGATTCCCAAATCGTGTTAATAGTTGGGATTCATAAGGTATGTTATCTGGTAGAAGCAAATCAAAGCGAGATTTATTCTCATTAAGATCCCTCTTCATACCAGAGTCATATTCTGCTCTTTTACCAGAGTCCTTAGTTATATATTGGTTCGCCATAATAAGTATCTACGATTTGCTTACTAATAATAATACCATCTTCAACTACTAATCCTGTTAGTGCTTCTGATGGTGCTCCTATAAAATAATCTATCATATTTTCTAATGATTCAAATACTGGAATCTTTGACTTAATAGCTAGTCCAATTTCTGCTATTGTACCTGTAGATGTTTCATATCCTGGTACTAGTAAGACTGCTTGTGATACTTCTAACCAGGGTTGACTATTCCCAAAATAATCATCATATTCCCATCCACCTTTAATCATTGCTAATTGTTCTACCATACTTGGTACAAATACTGAAAAACCTGCTTCATGAGCATCTGCTGCAGTATGCATCATTCTTGCTCTGTGTTTGTTGTAATCTACCGCCATGTCATTTAATTTACCAGCGATATAAACTCTCTTTCTCTCCATTTTTACTCCTCTTTAAAGTTTGTGATATAAATAATACTAATATTTGATTCATTAATCATTTGTTTAGCTACATCAAAACTTTCATCCCATTTAGAAGTATTGTTTGATGTAAACTTCGCATCTGTAGTAATTATTGTAGTTATACCAGATTGTATAATAGCTCTGGTACAATCTGCACAAGGAGGGCCATCCAATAAATACATTATTTTCTTTTCTAATGCAATACCATTCTTTGCTGCTCCATATATAGCATTTCTCTCTGCATGTTCTGTAAATAAATATTTAATAGGTCTTTCATGTCTAGACTCTATATTATCATTTACTCCTATTGGAAAACCATTATACCCTGTTGATATAATTCTATATTCACTATCTACAATTAAAGCTGGAACTTTAGTACTTTTATCTTTACTCCACTCTTTTAAATGTAATAATAGGTTAAACATCTTAAAATCCCACTTAGTTCCCTCTCTCTGTATTACCATTAATTTACTATTTAATTAATACTCTGATACAAAGATACAACATTTTTTAACGATTTCCAAATATTTTCCTACTTTTTTTCTATTTTTATATATCTATAATGTAATATTATCTATAAGTACCAAAGTTTCAAGTATATAGCTATATAATTAAAAAAGAACCCCTAGTAACTTTGGGTGGCTACTAGGGGTAAAAAATAAGCCGACACTTATTCGTAATTAAAAAGAGAGGGAGTTATAATAATTTTTGTATTCTTTTAAGACAGGCCTCATGATCTTTTAAAACTTCCATATTAGTAAATCTAAATACCTTACTAATACCACCATCTTTTAATACCTGAGTTCTTCTCTTGTCTTTAATCTTTTGATCTACTGTTCCATGATGTCCACCGTCTATTTCTATTACAATGTTTTGGTGTGGTAAATAGAAGTCTACTATATAGAAGCTATCTTTAGTATAGATGATCTCCTGGAATTTATATTTGATATCAATTGTTTTCAATAGGGCCTTGAAGACTTTTTCTGCTTCTGTTGCTTTATTTAATAGATCAGCTCTAAATCGTAAAGCAGCATTACGTCTACTTAAATCTCGTTTTTGTTTGTAGTTATCTCGTCTTTTCTTAGACTTTGCAAATCTTTTTCTTGCTTTAACTAACTGTTCTTCTAATATTTCAATGATCTCTGGATCATTATTAGTCAGCTTAATAATCTTATCTACTGCTGACTCTTCTAATGTTATCTGTAACATACTTTCATTTTAAATTAAACATAAAGGCCCCCTTAGAGCACTTTCATACCCTTTATAATTTTTCAATCAAATCTTAGTTCTGCCGGAGAAATCTGACCTAGCGTTAGGGGCTTTACCTGCCAACAATTTATAATCTTTCGATGCCTAACCCAGAACCTTGATTTTCTTTTTTGAGAGTATTGGAGAAACCTCGTCTTATATACTAAAACTACTATCCAACTTCTAGCCTTCATAAGAGTTGCCAACTCTACCGTTCTGACGGATTCAAAGGCGAAACTAAAATAAACATTAATTATCTCAGCCTCTCGATACAAATATACAACATTTAAAACCCTTTGTCAAGTGTTTTGCAAAAAAAAGTCTATCTTTTTATAGTAGACTATCTACTCTTTTTTAGTATGATGCATAACTACTTCATCTCCAGTATCTTCATAATAATAAGGAACCTCAAGTTTTACTAAAATCTCATTAAATTCCTCTATAAAAGCCTCAATACAGTACCCACATCCACCATCAATGTTACTAATTGGCTTCTTCAAAGCGCATAAAATGCTTAAAATCTTCTTATTTTCCATACTATCCACCATAATTCTTTGTTTTTATATTCTAAAGGATATCTCCACTTATCTCCATCTTGTACAGGATTATCTAAAACTTTTAAATTATATTTATAATAAAATCCTAACATTCTCCAAAACCAACATAGTTGATCAAATATAGTAATTGGAATTGGTTTTATAGTATTAATAGTCCACTTATCTTTAAATAAAAGATAAAAGTTATTTTCCTTTTCCATTTTATTTATATTAAAAAGCTGTTCCACCTGATCTAACCCAACGATTATAACTTTCTTCTGCCATCCTATTAATTCTTTTTTGAGCTTCCTCTGGTGTTTTATATTCAGCACCTCCTAATTCAGATCCACCTGTAACAGTTCCACCAGGTAATCTCACAAAATATAATGATCCTACTTTCATTATTTTATATGAATTAGGTTTACAATATGATGGCATCTTGCTAGAATCAATTTTTGCTTCTATTATTTCACTAGTAATAATAACATTACTATGTTCATTTTTTTTGTGTACTACTACTATAGTATCATGTACTTCTTTATTAACTCTGCCCAATTCTACTTCTCCTATATTACTACATGATAT
>BS_KBA_SWE02_21mDRAFT_10000376_pt1 | contig 16489 bp, 15 predicted proteins | sample BalSeasSWE02_21m_FD_9196 | JGI IMG/M metagenome (IMG submission 9196)
GTGATCTCTCTGCGGATGACGATCCGCTGGCGTGGTGTCAGGGTTAATCTGCGACTGGGGCATTGGTGTTCGCACAAACCGCATTCAATACATTTATCAACTTCCGGTTCAATTTCTGGCAGATCTTTTATGTCAGATACATGTGAGCGAGGATCGGGGTTGATAATAACGCCTGGGTTTAGTAATCCGCTTGGATCAAACAAGGATTTTATATCGTGCATCAAAGCATACCCGTTTGTACCCCACTCCGCCTCAAGGTAAGGACTCATAGCACGTCCAGTGCCATGTTCTCCTTTGAGAGAGCCATCATACTTGGTCCTGACCATGGCAAGAACATCGTCCATAAAATTTTCCAGGCGCAATATCTCATCCTGCTTATTCAGGAAGACGCTGAAATTGAAATGCAAGTTTCCATCTTTGGCATGACCAAATATGATGGCATCTTCATATCCGTAGGTATGGAAACGATCTTGTAAGTCAGTTACTGCTTCGGCCAATCGCGGTACAGGGAAAACAAGGTCTTCAGTCATAACTGAACTACCTACGGGTCGCATGGCGCCAAGAGTAGGGAATAAGCCTTTTCTCAACTTCCACAACCCAGCCTGGACTATTGGATCCGTGCTGAATTCCGGTTCTTGCAGGAGTTCCAGATCGCGAAGGGTCCTTGATGAAACTCGTTTAATACCATCCATATCTTCATTTGAACGCCCCTGGTATTCCACCAGTATAGCTGCTGCAGATTCTGGCAGTTGTCGCAGGATGACAGGGGCGCCTGGCAAATTCTCGACTGAGCGCAGAGCAGCACGTTCCATGATCTCAGCTGCACGGGCCCCAGAATCTCTCAGAGGGGCAATCGCCCGGGCAGCAGCATGGATATCTTTAAAGTAAAGTTGACCGGTATATTTGTGAGAATAATCTGGCAAAGTATTTAATACAGCTTCGGCAATAAAGCCGAGGGTCCCTTCCGAGCCGATCATAAGATGAGTTAGTATGTCAATAGGGTTGTCATAATCGAGCAGGGCGTTCAATGAATACCCGTCTGTGTTTTTCATCTTGAAACGAGAGCGAACNCGTTCAGTTAAAGCGGTGTCTGCCAGCAATCTNCGGCGAAGTTCGAGCAGTCCATTGGCAATTTCTGGAGCGCCATCCTGGAACTGCTCTGTGGCATTCACTGCACCAGTATCCAGCACAAACCCATTAGGCAGAACAAGCGTGAGGGAGTGGATGGTATGGTAAGCGTTTTCGGCTATTCCGCAGCACATTCCGCTGGAATTGTTGGAAAGAATTCCTCCAAGCATGGCAGCTTCGAGAGAAGCCGGGTCGGGTCCAATGCGACGGTGGTAGGGTTTGAGAATATTGTTGAGATGACCTCCCAGCACACCAGGTTGAGAGCGAACACGGTGGCCGTTGTCTTCCACTTCGACCCGTCCCCAATGGCGTGAGATGACAGCCAGGAGACCATTTGTTATCGATTGCCCGGAAAGGCTAGTGCCAGCTGCACGAAAGACCAGGGGAGTGTGATTTTGCTGGGAGAAGCGGAAAAGTGAACGGACCTCATCTACCGAGACTGGTTGGATGACTGCCTGTGGAATTAGACGAAAATAGGAAGCATCGTTGGCGTAAGCATAGCGCTCAATTGGTTTTGTAAGGATGCGCTCTTCAGGTATTATTGAGGAGAGTTGNTTTTTGAGTTCCATATCGGAGTGTTGTTTTTCCAAAAAATTCACTTAAAGAAAAAAAATAACAGGTTGTGAGTCTTGGAGATTTTCCTAATTATGCCAAGCACTAAACAGGGTTTTTCCAGTTTCTACACATTCCAGCGAGCTAACCAATGTGAGGTGATCACATTCCTCTATACGTGTATTGCCATGAGGAACCAGTAATTCACCATCACGCCGGAGAGCCAGAACCAATATATCACCCGGCAAGTTTAGCTGGCTCAGAGTTTTCCCTACACATTTGATATTTTCAACAACGATCTCATAAACTTCTTTCTGGTCGTCTGTTCGGGTTAATAGATCATATGCAGTCGGGTTGCGTGCCATCATCACCAACAAAGAGGCATAATCGAGCGCTGCATTTGTAGTGCTAATGCCAAGTTGTTCAAAGCGGAAGATGTCAGCGGGTGTACTGACATGTGCGACAACTTGGGGTATGCCATAAGATGTGCGCGCCTCCTGGCAGACCCTGAAGTTAAGGTCTGTATCAGTGTAGGTACAGATCAGGGTTTGCGTATTTTTTAAATATTTGTCGGTGAGTGGGTCATTATTACCGATATCAACTCCTACAGCATCAAATCCCCGTTGGATAGTGCGCTCAACCAGGGAAGGATCATGATCAATGATCAAGACCTGCTCATTGTGTTTTATCAATTGAGTGGCCACCTGTAATCCCAATTCTCCACCGCCAACGACCAAGACAGGTTGTTTGACAAATTCCTGGCTGGGTTTATAAATGGCCGAGAATAAAAGTGGTGCCAGGGTTACGGTCAAAATTGCTACCACGAGTATGGCTGCATTCAATGCTTCGGTGATTAAGTTAAGACGCATGCTAATTGCAGCAGCGGCAATAATGAGTGATAAGCGTGCCGATAGCAGTGCACCAGCTGAGAGGGACTCTCGCCAAGTGAAATTCAAGCGAAAAATAAGAGCTGGAATAAATTTTACTGCCAATGCAGCGATCACAAGAATTGGCACAAGCAGTAAAGCACTGGAAGTTTCAAAAATAACTCTTAAGTTGATATCCAAGCCAACCTTGATGAAAAAAATTGGAATTAAAAACCCATATCCTATGCTCTCCAGTTGATGAACAACTTCCTGGTCGTAGAAAGTCTTGAGTAGTGCAATGATCGCCCCGGCCAGAAATGCTCCGAGAATCACCTCAACTCCCAAAGACTCCGATAGGACAACAAAAATAAGCATTATCGCAAATGCGCTGCGCATTTTTATCTGGGCAGTTGCATGACTTAACTCTTTGATCAGGGAGTGTATCCAAGTCAGGCTGGAAAGAAAATTTCCAAAACGCATGATGATGAAAAAAGCCAGGAACAATAATCCAACCAGCAGGATATCAAAGGTTAACCCACTGGATAAAATAGCGATCATCACCGTTATAAGAAGCATGGTAGCAAAATCAGCGATCAGGGCAGCGAATAACAAGGTTTGCCCAAACTTACCTCCGATAAGGCGCTTTTCTTTAAGAATCGGTACTACAACGCCCAAAGATGTTGTGGAAAGGATCAACCCCATCATCCACATATTTTGGGCTAATCCAGTCTGTACCAACACAAAGCTTACCCCAAAGGCTAGAACCAGGGTAATTGCAAAACTTATGCCAGCCAGCCCCAGCGGACCGAGCTTGTTTGATCTTTCAGCCCTTTCCATTTTTTTATTTGACGATGACAAGCTCGAAAAATCGATTTCCATTCCCGAAAGGAACATTAAAAACACAAAACCAAATTCTGCCATGAAGTCCAGAATAGGTTCATCAGCAGGTATGAGCTGAAAGCCACTGCGTCCAATAATGATCCCAACTAAAATTTCGCCGACTACGATCGGCAAACGGAGTTGTTTAAAGCGCGATAAGAAGACAGGAACTATAAAGGCAAGGAAAACGACGATCAATAAAGGAGTAAAGTGGCTGTTTGGCATGGGTTATCTTTCTCTTCCTTGTGACTTCTTATCCTTTTGTGTAAGATCATGAGAAGCTNTTGAGAGTGTTGAGTATGTTTTCTGGAAAGTAATTTGAACATTATAACATTTCAAATTTAGTATCTTGCAGAGTGGGGGAACATTCTATTGTTAAAAATATACTGTATAGTATTGTATCTAAACTATCGTGAAATATTCCAAAAAAAAACCAAATTAAATAAAACAACCTGGAGAAAAAACCAGGTTGTTTAGACAGGCGGCCCCGACGGGATTTGAACCCGCGATCTCGGCCTTGACAGGGCCGCATGTTAAACCGCTACACCACGGGACCAATTGCGGGCTGTAGTTTACCATATGGATATCTGAGCGTCAAGTAATTTGACAAAAGATATATACTGAAAATCCCAGAGAATAATAAAAACATAATAAATGATGCAACTTGACACTTTAGTATGCATGTGCTAAATTTGTCGTATAGTCTGGCAAAATGATAGATAAATTTCACCTGATTTAGGAGGCGATCATGACAAAATCACGTGATCAATTGATGGTCGACCGCTTGCGTGAACTTCAAGCTTCATCACCCGATATTGAGGCTTCGGCAATTGTTAGTGTTGATGGCCTGACGATCGCATCTGCTTTACCAAGAGAAGTGGAAGAAGACCGGGTCTCTGCCATGTCCGCGGCTATGCTCTCCCTGGGAGAAAGAATTGCAAATGAATTGGGTCGCGGGACGCTTGAGCAGGTTTATATCAAAGGGGAAAAAGGATTTGTAATTCTCATGTCTGTTGGAGAAGAAGCCGTGCTGACAGCCCTGGCACGTGAGCAGGCCAAGCTGGGTCTGATCTTCCTGGATATGCGGCGGGCCACTGAGGATCTTGTGAAGATAATTTAAGATTGGTGGAGAACTATGGAACAGAAACCTAAAAGCGGTTTTTATTATGCCAACAAATTAACACTTATCACATTGAACGCATATGAAGAAGTAATGGGGAAAAAAGGCTTAAATGCGATCCTCAATCTTGCAGGTTTAAGTCATCTTTTAGAGAACTATCCACCCGACAATCTTGAACGCGAGTTTGAATTTACAGATTTCACAGCTTTACACATTGCTCTGGAGGATTTGTATGGCCCCCGTGGTGGCCGTGGGCTTTCGTTGCGTGCGGGAAAGGCTACATTTAATGAGTTTTTTAAAATTTTTGGTGCTATGGCCGGTGTGAGTGATATAGCCTTTAAAGTATTACCCCTTCAAGCCAAATTACGTATTGGCCTTCCAACCGGAGCAAAATTGTTTACACAAGTTGCAGGTCAAGAATCAACGGTCACTGAAAAAGATCAAGAGTTCCTATGGACTATACACAGCTGTCCGATTTGCTGGGATCGGAAAGGACTTGATAAACCGGTCTGTTATATTTTTACTGGACTTCTACAAGCCATGTTAAGTCATGTATCTGGTGGGCTAAAGTTCCGGGTAAATGAGTCAAAGTGTAAAGCAATGGGTGATGAAGTTTGTGAATATGTTATTCTTAAGGAACCGATCGGGTAATCAATTTGCCTTGATTATGCCTGATAAATCTTAAAGCTTCATCCTTTTTTCACATATTTCATATCTTACCTGAATTAAAAAATTATTATGCAGAGCGCAGGTTCAGTTGCGGTCTGCATATTTATTTATAATTTCATTCTTGTTTAAGAGATTTTGAACTATACTCCCATTTTTCTTGGACTAAATATAAAGGTTAATGTTAAAGATGAGTTTTTGAACATGGTTGACCAGTTGATGTTAAACATCCTGGAAGATGCGTATAGTTAAGAAAATTGACAAATTTTCGATTGCAAATGTGTATCAGGTAATTGTTTCCAGCCAATTGTGTTTTTGATCCAAATAGTTTTCTGTTAATTTCCCCCATTCATTTAAGTTCAATGTTTCAGCCCGACGTTGAGGGTCAATGCCAACAAATGTGAGGAGTTCTTCGGTTTGAGCTGCCTGGATATTTAACCCCGCAGAAAGAGAGTTTCTCAAAGTCTTGCGTTTTTGACTGAAGCCTGCCCGGGCAAGTTGAAAAAATACATCCAAATGCTCCGGGTTAATAAGCGGAGATGGAGATATCTCGATTTGTACGAGTGCAGAATCTACATTTGGAGCAGGGAAAAAGGATTTCGCGGGTATTTGCATCAGGATGGATGGCTTACCATATACTTGAACACTAACAGCCAGAAGACTTAATTTTTTTTCTGCACAAATCCGTTCAGCGATTTCTTTTTGAACTGTAAGGACGATCTTGCGCGGAGTGGGGGTGCTTTCTAAAAGATGGCGAAGGATGGCGGATGTTATATAGTAAGGGATGTTGGCAACAACCAGATAGCCATCGAGTGTAACAAGATCAGTTAATTTCATCTTGAGGAAATCACCCTGGATCAAATGAATATTGTGGAAAGGATAAAGAACTGATTCAAGGGCCGGGAAAAGCTTNTGATCAAGTTCGACCGTAACTACCTTGGCTGCAGCCAGAGCAAGGTGGCGGGTAAGGCTGCCCAGACCGGGACCTATCTCCAGTACGGTATCCTGGTTACCCACTCCTGCAGCAAATACAATATTTTGTAAAATAGATTCATCAATCAGGAAATTTTGCCCCAAGCCTTTGCTTGGTCGTATTCCAAATTGGTTTAGTAAAGCCTGGATATTTAATGGAGTCGGTGAAATTGTATTCATGGGTGTGTTTTGATCTGGTTGGCTGGCTATTCTTATAAATCTTTGGCGGTTGAAGAGTTTTGGATATCTTCCAATTTCTTTGCCACAATATTGAGAAGAAAAGGATGCATTTTGAAATATTGTTTTCCTGCAGATATTTTTTGTGGGTGCCTTTCAATTTTTTCGTTCAAAAAATCGATGCAGGTATCAACAAGTGTCTGGCACATGATTGGTTCTATTCTATCCCGTAATCCGGAGATATTTTCACCCTTACGAGGTTGAATTTGCCTCACTCGGAGGATATCTCCGGTGTCAAGACCTTGATCCATGAAATGAACAGTTATGCCAACTTGCTCAATATGATCTTCGAGAATGGGCCATTCAACAACATCCATTCCACGATAGGGTGGAAGTAACCCCATATGACAATTGAGAACCCCATTACCTGAATTGGACAAAACATCCTGACGGATCAATCCTCCGCCGGTAAAGACAACCAGATCCGGCTGGATCTCTTGTAAACCATTAACCACTATGGCATCATTTAAGGATGAACAAGAAATAACAGGGATGGAATATTTGGTTTGAAATTCATCTAATTCGGTAATGGAAATATTGTTTACTTTTCGAAAATTAAGGATATTCTCAGAATTACCGGATTGATAGGCAGCCTGGCGTAGAAATAATTTTTTCCAGATCTTTTTTAGGAGTCTTGATCCGTCCCTGCGAAACTCGGATAAGGCACGACTGGGATTGATCAACTTGCGGGCATATATGGATGATACTGTTACCCCACGTTGAATTAACATCTCTGTAACTGTTGTTGTGTACAGGCTGTACCGATTGGGGGAGAAAACAATAATTTTGGTCATAGGTTTAGCTATTTCAAATACCCTCGATGGCAGCTTGTCTTAAAACCATCAAGCGTACCCGGATCAATATTAAAGGTAATTTCTTATTTTGGGTAATTAATTTCTTTGAGACAGAACCCAATGAAAATATTCCTGGCATATCCATAAATTTCAATGCTAAATTCAGGTATCTAAGATCACCCCATTCGAAATAGACATCCAGCATCAATGCTGTCAATTCCAAAAGTGCCATTCGCCCCGACGCTGTTGATCCAAATTGTAAACGGGCTTTCTTGATGATCGATGGCCGGTTGATCTCCAGGTATCGCAGAAGAAATTCAACCCAGGCTGTAAGTTCAGAAGTATTTACTTTCGATAAAATGCACTTGCGTAAGAAAAGGATATCTGGCCTCATCAAGTGCTTAAATGCTGGCTTCCTTGAAAATAAATCACTCGATTGTATAACTGGAAATTGAAGTTCTGGCAGAGGCTGCAAATCTAAAATCTGCTCACTATTATGCAAGTCGCAAAGAGAAGATGCATTTTCTTCCAGCACATTTTTTTCCAGGCTCTGAATTGAGCTCCACCACTTACTAATTAAGGCATCATCCATTATTCATTGATCCTGCATAAGATCGATCTGCCGTCTAAATTCCGGAGAGCTTCACCAAATAGATAAAATCCTTGACTTGACTGGGGACCATCAGCAAATCCAATTACGCCAAATTTAAAGAACCTTTTTGGAAAACCATCATGTTTAAATTTGGCGATATCTTCCCAATTCTCCAAATCCTTTGATGCCATTAGGTGTGCGAAATTATCATGGACGGAAGGTCCAATTTCCTGGGTCGTGGCGGCTAGATAATAACCATCGGAAAGTCGTTTTATATACCATACTGGTCCAGGGAAAAGTGTTGTTTTCTGAATTTTTCGTGAGTTCCTATCCATTTTTATGTGATAAGAATCCTCAAGTTGTGAATCCATGATCCAATGAACATAGTCAGATTCGAAAAAAGCATTGCACATACGGTAAGCCTGTTGCCCATCGCCAATCCATTCGATTTGGCTGAAATCCCGATCTGTACATAGAGCATAACATTCACCGGAAAAATCGCCGGTAAAGACCCAAATTTTTTGTTCAAAAGGGTCCCAATAACAGCCATGGACATGCTTAATCTTATCTTTTGGAAATGTATATATGACCTGCCAGCTTCTACCAGAATCACAACTTCGATAAATGGGAACTTCAGCACGGGATGAATTATTTCCATATTCTCCAAAAAATAACTCTCCTTGTTCAGTGACGAGCAAGGATTGATGCAGGATATTACGGCAGTTTTGTAATTTCAGTGTAGCGGTAAGGCGTTGTTCTTTGAAACTGTAGTGATAGACAACACCCTGGCGAATGATAACAAGGTCTCCATTAACTGGAAACACATTACACTTATCCAGTCGTAATGCCCGTCTCCCCAAGCGCGTAAAGCCGAAAATCCAAGTCCGGGCATCTACTGGAAGTCGAATCACAGTCTCATGACCATCTCTATGAATGAATACCCGGTTGTAATGGCTACTGATGCACATACCATCAGATGCATAGTGGATTATCTCTCGTTTGAGATGGGATTTAATAATAAATTGCATAAGATTCTTTTATCTTTCCAGCAATTGCCCGAGCGCAGCAAGCAATAATGCGATGTTTTCTTTTGAACTTGAATAACCCATCAAACCGATCCGCCAGACTTTTTCTTTTAGGTCGCCAAACCCTGCAGCAATTTCGATATTGAATTCAGATAATAGCTCATTTCTAATCGTGTGGGGGTTTATTGATTTAGGAACCTGGGCAGTTGTGAGGACCGGCAAGCGATATTGGATGGGAATGAAAGGAGCGCAACCAAGATTAGTTAATCCTTCCCAAAGTAATTGGGCATTCTCCATATGCCGGTTAAAGCGGGCTTGTAATCCTTCTTCTGCGATAATATTTAAGGCAGTGAAGAGGGCATAATGCTGGCTGGCTGAAGCAGTATGATGGTATAGGTGGCTCTGTCCCCAGTAACCGGCATACCCTTTTAGGTCGAGGTAGAAGCTACTAACGGGTGATGTGCGATTTTCAATGATATTTTGGGCACGGGGACTGACTGTAATTGGCGCCAGGCCTGACGGAGCCGAGATACTTTTTTGGCTGGCAGAATAGGCAATATCAATTACCCATTCATCCACCTCAACAGGAATTCCTGCCAGAGAAGTTACTGTGTCCAGAACAAATAGAGCATTATATCGGTGGACAACCTCTGAGATTTGCTTAATATTGAGTTGTTCAGCCCCGGTCGATGTTTCAGCGTGTATAAGTGCAAATATTTTGTAGTTTTTCTTTTCTAGCGCAGCTTCAATTGTTTCAACAGTGAAGATATCACCTAATGGGCATTCAATGCGGTCCACCTGTGCACCCAATCGACTTGCGATTTCCGCCAATCGAGCCCCGAAATAACCATTGATGGCAATCAGAACCTGATCATCCGGTTCGATCAGATTCGCCATGGCAGCTTCCATACCAGATGTTCCGGTTCCTGAAAGCGCAAAAGTCCACTCGTTTTCTGTTTTAAAAAGCATTCGAAGCAGATCCTGTTCTTCTGCATAAATTTTCAGCAGGTAAGGGTCCAGGTGACCAACTGGGGGATTCGTCAAGGCACGAAGGACGCGAGGATCAACATTGCTTGGCCCTGGTCCTAATAAAAATCGTTGAGGTGGGTTAATTCCCTGATCCTGGATATTGGTCATGAATTACTCCTGAGGTGTAATTATCTATTTAAAATTTGATATTCGTAAATTCTGTTACAATCGCTTCTGCAACCTACCGAAACTGATTCTTAAAACAAATTCTTGTAAGTATATTTTACCTGATTGAACAGGAAGTGAATTGGCAAAAATGAAACCCGATCTGATAATCAACAGTAGCAGCAATCCTATTATTAAATTGGTACGTTCTCTACGTCAGAGAAAAAACCGGGATGAAAGCGGTTTATTTATAGTTGAAGGTATCCATAATGTAGGTGCAGCAGTTGAAGCAGGTTGGAATATCTCTTCAATCCTTTACTCACAAGAGCTGCTAAGAAGTTCTTATGCCAACCAGCTGATTGATGACCAGAGCGCGCAAGGCACTAAATGTCAACCCATTTTGGCGCAAGTATTCAATTCAGTGGCAGAAAAAGAGAATCCGCAAGGGATCCTGGCTATTGTTCATCAGCGCAGAATTCAGCTTGATGAAATTGATCCCGATACTTTTAAATGGGGTATTGCAGCTATTCAGCCTCAAGATCCCGGAAATGTTGGTACTATCCTCAGAACGGTAGATTGTGTTGGGGCGGATGGATTATTTCTTCTGGATGGAGGAGTTGATGCTTACCATCCATCCAGTGTACGTGCCAGTATGGGAGCTCTGTTCTGGAAACCTGTCATTCAGGCATCATTTACAAACTATCTGGATTGGGCTCATACAAATGGTTACAAACTGATAGGTACATCAACTCATGCTGAAAAAGATTACCGCACATTATCACTTGAAGAACGACCATCTATTCTAATGCTGGGTAATGAACAAAAAGGGATGACATCAGTGCAAATGGAAGCTTGTGATGTGATGATCTCGTTGCCCATGCATGGTCAAGCCAGTTCATTAAACCTTTCTGTAGCTGCCGGCATTTTTATGTATGCAATGTTGAAATGAGCATATTATTGAGCGATTTATATCCAATATTAAATAAAAAAAGAACAGAGATAAACTTTTTTATCTCTGTTCTTTTTAATAAGGATTAATCACTAAAACTCATCCTCATCTTCATCCAACCATAAATCTTCCTCTTCCGCGTCTTCTTCCCACTCTTCCAGCTCTTCCGCGTCTTCTTCCCAACCTTCTTCTGAGGCAACTCCTTCTGATGCGGAATATGTGGCGCAGCCAGTATCCGGATCTATTTCCACTGCAGCAGCACTGCAATAACCTTCATCAACAAAAACACAATCATTGTAATGGCAACGGATGCGGGGCATGAATTCCTCCTATTTACTCTGAAGCTTTAAAAAGTTTAAATATGGATATGATAAATAATATCGTTATGACAATGGCAGATAAGATACAAAATGGACAAACTGCAAAAATTACAAAATATTCTATGTAAGTCAGATATGCCGAGAAAATCACTCCGACCAAGCTGATCCCGAAAACCAGGAGATTGGAATTTCCTTTGGTTAATATGTTGCGGTATTCGAAGATTAAAAGGGCTAATATTGCCAGGTACGCAAGCAACCCTAACAATGAAACAGGAATGCCATAAATCTCGGAATAACGACTTGCATTGACCGTTGCGCAATCACCATTCCCCAAGCACATTGCATTATTCTTGGATAATTTAAATATAAACAGGTAGGTGGAGTCCAAGACTCCGACCAATGCAAGGAAGATGGATGCCCAAGTTAATTTTTTATTCATTAAATTGCCTTTATTTATTCCTATCGATTGAACTAAACCACTATCAGATAAAAGAAGCACTTATTATATTCGATCATATTAACCATGCTTCAACATTAGTACCTGCAGGCAGCGATTTTACACCAGAGGGGACAATCAGTAAAGCATTTGCTCGTACCAGAGATAGTAGATTTCCAGAACCTTGATGTTCAGTCAGCTTGGCAATCCAAAGACCGTCCTGGTTTGTTAATGAGGCGCGCAAGTAACTCTCTCTTCCATCTGAAGTGATCCCTTCTTCCAGGCGTGCCATGAGGCGAGGACGATGTTGGGAAGCGTATCCGTTCATTTTTTGCAATACAGGTCGTACAAAAAGTTCAAAGCCGATGAAAGCTGATACAGGATTTCCGGGTAAACCGAAGAAGGGTATATCTCGATAATTCCCAAAAGCAACCGGTTTTCCGGGTCGGACATTGACTTTCCAAAACTCCAATTGACCCTGTTCCTCAACCACTTCTTTGACAAAATCAAATGCGCCAACGCTGACCCCAGCTGATGAAACGATCATATCCACATTTTCTTCGACTGCCCTGTCCAGCGCGGTTTTTATTGCAACACGATTGTCCGGGATAACACCTAGCTGGAAAACTTTTGTACCTGTTTTTTGGGCAGAAGCAGTCAACGTGTATGTGTTTGCATCCCGAATTTTGCCATCAGTCAAAGGTTCATCCACTGCTATCAGTTCATCACCGCTGGAGAGCAAGGCCATTACAGGTGCCCGGTGCACGGGAACCTGGGCCATCCCCACCATAGCTAAAATGCCAATATCTTGTGGGCGTAAATTGCTCCCATTGTTAATAATTTTCTCACCTGAACGGATATCTTCCCCTTTATAACGAATATTTCTTCCATACACAGTTGGCTGGTAGAGAGCTACTTTCTCTGGTGGAGAAATTCCCGGCGTGCGATAATCGCAATCAGTATCTTCCACCATAACAACGGTATCAGCTCCGGAAGGGATTGATGCACCTGTCATGATGCGGGCTGCCATTCCACTTGAAATAACTACATCAGAAGAGCTACCGGCAGGAATATCTGCCACAACTTTCAAGTAAACAGGACTTTCGAGGGTTGCATTGAGTGTATCTTGAGCGATAATTGCAAACCCATCCATGGCAGAGTTATCAAATGGCGGCAAGTCGATAGATGATATACAATCTTGTGCCAGTGTACGTCCTTCTGCCTGGATGAGGGGAATATTTGTTAATTCGGTCGGAGAAAAAAAAGATAGAATGCGTTTTTGGGCTTCTTGGACAGAAATCATCATCAACCTCCCTTTATACGCTGTGCTTCAAGGACGTTGGGTATATTTTCCATTCTTGATAGAAGACGGCTTAATTGAGCGATATCTTTTACTTCTATAATAAGGTTAAGATCCGCTAGATTCTTGCTAACTCGGACAACCACATCCAGAATATTCACAGATTCACTTTCCAGCAGATTGGATAAATCGCCCATTAATCCCTGTCTGTCGTAAGCTGAGATTCGTATGGAAACCGGGTAAGTGCGAACTTTTTCTCCCCAAGAGACTTTGATCAGTCGTTCACGGTCACGTATTCGTAAAACATTTGGGCAATCCATGCGATGAACTGTGGCACCACGACCGCGTGTGATATAGCCAATGATATCATCACCTGGTGTTGGATTGCAGCACTTTGCAAAATTTGTTAGAAGATCTTTGAGGCCAAGTACAGTAACCGCATCAGAGGAAGATTGTTGGCTGGTTGGGGGAACCACAACGAGTGAGTCGTCACTGCTTTTCGATTCCAGAAGGAAATTTATTGTTCGTGCAATAGATAAATCTCCACAACCTAATGACAAATAAAGCTCATCCAGACTTCGATTGAACTTACTTGCCAATTCCTGCAATGATCTCTCATCTGGTTCCTGCAACCCCAGTCGGGAAACTTCTCGAGCCAGCATTAGTTTGCCCTGAATCTCATTTTGATCCCGGTTTTGTTTTTTGAACCAGGCTCGAATTTTGGAACGGGCACGTTGGGTTTTTACCAATCCAAGACTAGCGTTCAACCAATCCCGGCTGGGACCACCTTGTTTGGCAGTGAGAACCTCAACCTGGTCACCAGTCTTAAGTTCATGATCAAGGGGCACGAGCTTACCATTTATTTTTGCACCCCTGCAATGATTTCCTACATCTGTATGGACATGGTATGCAAAATCGATTGGTGTGGAACCTGCCGGGAGATCTATGATATCCCCGCGTGGTGTAAAGACATAAACACGGTCTTTGAAGACGTCTGTTTTCATGCTGTCTACAAATTCCTGGGCGTCATCTACGTCTGTTCGCCATTCCATCATTTTTCGCAGCCAATTGATACGTTCATCGTATTTGGCCGGTTGCCCACCTTCTTTATATTTCCAATGAGAAGCAATGCCAAATTCAGCGCTTTCATCCATTTCCATTGTTCGGATTTGAACCTCAACTGGCTTACCATCATCAAAAATTACGACAGTATGCAAGGATTGATAAAAATTATCCTTTGGAGCAGCTATATAATCGTCAAACTCATTTGGGAGAGGCCGCCAATGTGTATGGATGATGCCAAGCGAGGCATAACATGAGGGTATATCCGATACGATGATCCGAACTGCGCGAATGTCTCTAACCAGTTCAAACGGTTTTCCTTTGTCTACCATTTTTTTATAAATCGAATAAATATGTTTGGGTCGACCAGATATCTCACCCGTAATATTGTTTTCTGCCAGCGCCAGAGTTAGTGTGGCGACAATATTTTGAACCTGTGATTCGCGGTTTTCACGTCGTTCCGATAATTGTTCAGCAATCTCTTTGTATTTTTCCGGTTGGGCATATCGAAAAGCGAGGTCTTCCAACTCCCATTTGATCTGCCAAATACCAAGACGATTGGCTAATGGAGCGAAAATATCCAGGGTCTCCTGGGCGATCCGTTTACGTTTCTCTGCCTTAAAGAAACCCAACGTACGCATATTATGAAGCCGATCAGCAAGTTTGATCAGTATGACACGAACATCTTCTCCCATGGCGAGAAAAGTTTTTCGCAACGTTTCAATGGTTAGTTCATGTTTTCGGGTTTTAGGATTTATTTCTTTTTCAATATTTGAGGTACTATCATCATTCTGAAAATCCTCACCAGCACGTGACACGCGCGGCAAGTGTGTCAATTTTGTTACCCCATCCACCAAATTGGCCACGGTTTCTCCAAAATCCCGTTGAAGATCGCTGAGTGTTATCGGAGTATCTTCAACGATATCATGGAGTAAACCGGCTGATATTACATCCGCTGGCATTCCCAATTCGATTAGAATGGCAGCCACGGCGAGACAATGATTGAGGTATGGCTCACCGGAAACTCTTTTTTGGTCTATATGAGCTTTTTCTGCTACNTTGTATGCACGTTGAACTAGTTCCCGGTCGATGTTACTGAAATTATCAGGAAGTAAGTTGACAAGGTCTTCAAAATTTAATGGCGAAGCAGATTTCATATAATTCCAATTGTGTTTATGTTATCTCAAATTATTTTAAGGGCCAGGGAACCTGAACCGGGTCGGTATAGCCATGTTTCTCAACAACATAAAGTAGAGCGGAAGATGGCGTGCTGCAGCTTGTTTCATCTGAGAAGGTATGGCTGGTAGTGTTCGTCTGAACCGCCTGCCAGATCATAATTCCGTTTTGGCATAGATTTGCTTCAATCAAGTAACCACGATCATCATCTACGGTCATCCAGACTGGTTCCCAGGTAATTGACACTTCATTTCCAGAGCGTTTTGCATAAACAAACTGAATAGGCCCATATAGAGTGGAATGTGGAAGGTTAACTGATTTAACCCAAACAGTAAACACATCACCCTTAATATCCAATATTGAATTTGCAACCCAGCATTGATATTTTATGGAATCCGGCTGAACCCATAGCCATGTACCAGAATAATTTCTTCCCCAAATTTCCACTTTGTCGCCAGGGAATAAACCTGACGCAAAAAGATAAGCTGTGCCAGGTCCATAACGGCAATTAGCTTGTTGCAAGACAACCCCATCTGGAAAATCAAAAGTAGGGGTAAGCGTAATTGTCGGTGTTGATGTGATCGTGGGAGTGGAAGTTATTGTGGGGGTGTTTGTATTGGTAGGAGTGCGTGTTAATGTAGGTGTCGATGTTAGCGTGGGGGTGATCGTATCTGTAGGTGTGCCAGTTGATGTGAGCGTGGGAGTTGGAGAAGGCAATAAGGTGTTGCAAGCCTGTAAGGAAAAGGAAACTCCAAAAATAATCAGCATTATTTGAATCCATCTGATGTATTCCTTGGAAATTTGTTTTCGATAAAAGGTTTGATAATTTTGAATATTCAAGACCTTCTCCAGTAAGGCTTTACAGGCAGTAAATATAAACCACATACTGCTTTTGGGCAATATCCAAGTAAAATCGGGAGTNNCTAANTAATTNGTTTTATTNANTATTGGCATCCTCCCGAAGGAANCCGGGNCGGTGTGAACGACCATAAGGAATGAAGGATGCCATGTTCCCGAGTGGAAATACGCAATCTTGAGTCACTATGTCGTCCCCTCCCTAAAATCATATTTTTTCTTGTATTTGCAATATTTGACAAAGGGAAATTTGAAACAAATCAATTGATCGTAAGTTTTTTTGATGAGAATATTAATTTAAAGAGGCAACATTCAACTATGTCAAATAATGTGACCAGGTTATTGGATGCAAAAAAAATTTCTTATCAAGTTTTCTCGTTACCAGAAGAGAAGCTTGGAGCTCAGGAAACGGCAAAATTATTAAAT
>BS_KBA_SWE02_21mDRAFT_10000377_pt1 | contig 16484 bp, 25 predicted proteins | sample BalSeasSWE02_21m_FD_9196 | JGI IMG/M metagenome (IMG submission 9196)
ACTAATATAGAAAGCCGAAGATGGAATTAATTGATAAATATTTGTAATATATGCTGGTCCTTGAACCATCGTAATTGCAATAGTTAACCAACGTGTAATTTGGTTGATTTTCTTTCTACCACTTTCACCATCTTTCTGCAATTTTTGTAAATATGGTACTGCGATACCCATTAACTGCACAACAATTGATGCAGAAATGTAGGGCATAATACCTAAAGCTACAATTGAAGCTTGGGCAAATGCACCTCCAGTAAACATATCTAAAATACTTAAAATCCCACCACCACTAGTTTGATTTTTTAGTGCAGCTTGCGCTACAGTAATATCAATACCTGGAAGTGGAACTTGTGCAGCAAAACGATAAATAGCCATAAATCCAAGTGTCAATAAAATCTTATTTCTAAGTTCTTCTATTGTCCAAATATCTTTAATGGTTTGTATAAAATTTTTCATCTATAATAAAATTATAACGTTTCAGCTGTACCACCAGCATTTTCAATAGCAGCTTTTGCAGTTGCTGTAAATTTGTGAACTGTTACATTTAATTTTGCCTTTAACTCACCATAACCTAATATTTTAACCAGGTCATTTTTACGAGCTAAACGATTCTCAATTAAAATATCAAACGTTACTGTATCTGTAATTTTGTTATTATCAACTAACTCTTGTAATTTATGTAAGTTTACACCAACATATTCTACACGGTTAATATTTTTAAAACCAAATTTAGGCACACGTCTTTGCAAAGGCATTTGACCACCTTCAAAACCTACTTTTCTAGAATATCCTGAACGAGACTTAGCTCCTTTGTGACCTCTAGTAGCTGTACCACCTTTACCTGATCCTTGACCTCTACCTACACGTTTACCCTGATTTTTAACAGATCCCTGAGCAGGTTTTAAGTTATTTAATGTCATCTCTATAAAATGTTATTTAACTTCTTCAACAGAAATTAAGTGTTTAACTGTATTTACCATTCCAAGGATTGAAGGAGTAGCTTCATGTTCAACTACTTGATTCATCTTACGTAATCCTAGCGCTTCCAAAGTTGCTTTTTGATTCTTTGGACGTCTAATTTTACTTTTTACCTGTGTTACTCTTATTTTTGCCATCGTATCCTTGTTTTATCCTTTAAATACTTGTTCTAAAGAAATTCCTCTTTCCTTAGCAATCATACTAGCACTACGCAATTGTAATAAAGCATCGAAAGTTGCTTTTACAACATTGTGAGGGTTTGATGAGCCTTGAGACTTTGAAAGTACATCGTGTACTCCAACTGAATCAAGTACCGCACGTACCGCACCACCAGCAATAACTCCTGTACCATGTGAAGCTGGTTTTAAAAATACTCTTGCTCCACCAAATTTACCTTTTTGTTCGTGAGGTAAAGTTTGTTTTAAAATTGGAATTCTTACCAAATTTTTCTTTGCATCTTCAATTGCTTTTGCAATTGCTGAAGCTACATCTTTAGATTTACCCAATCCGTGTCCAACAACACCATTCCCATCTCCAACTACAACAATAGCTGAAAATCCAAATGCTCTACCCCCTTTAGTTACTTTAGTAACTCTATTTACACCTACTAGATGATCTTGTAGTTCTAACCCGCTAGGCTTAACTCTTTCTACGTTACTGTATTTTTGATACATAATCTTAAAATTTTAAACCTGCTTCTCTTGCAGCGTCTGCTAGAGCTTTTACTCTACCGTGATACAAAAATCCATTTCTATCGAATGCAACACCTTCAACACCAGCTTTATTTGCTTTTTCAGCGATACTTTTTCCTACCACTTTTGCAACGTCTAATTTTGAACCTGTTGAGTCAATTTCTTTATCTCTTGATGAAACCGATACCAATGTTGTACCTGTGTTATCATCTACTAATTGAGCATAAATTTCTTTGTTACTTCTAAACACTGATAATCTTGGTCTAGCAGCTGTACCAAATACAACTTTTCTAATTCTATGCTTAATTCTAACTCTTCTTTGAAGCTTTGATAATGCCATAATACTTTATATTATTATGCAGATTTACCTGCTTTTCTTCTTAATATTTCACCTACAAATTTAACTCCTTTTCCTTTGTATGGTTCTGGAGCACGGAAAGATCTAATCTTAGCCGCTACAGCACCTACCAATTGCTTGTCAAATGAAGTTAATTTTATTATTGGATTTTTTCCTTTTTCTGAAACAGTTTCAACTTGTACTTCAGGAGCAACTTCTAAAACTATATTGTGTGAAAAACCTAAAGCTAAATCTAAAACTTGACCTTGATTACTAGCTCTATATCCTACACCAACCAATTCAAGTTGTTTAGTCCATCCTTTTGAAACTCCTTCAATCATATTATTTAATAAAGCTCTGTACAAACCATGTTTTGCTTTATGGCTTTTACTCTCAGAAGGACGGTCTAAAATAATTATACCTTCTTCAACTTTAACAGTAATATCATCTTTAATTTCTTGCGTTAACGCTCCCAATTTACCTTTAACAGTAACAACATTATCATTTATTTCAAATGTAACATCTGCTGGTATTGTAATTGGGCTTTTTCCTATTCTTGACATCTTTGTTTAGTTCTTTATTAATATACGTAACATAAAACTTCTCCACCAACATGCTCTTGACGAGCTTGTTTGTTAGTCATTACACCTTTTGATGTAGAAACTATTGCTATTCCTAAACCGTTTAATACACGAGGCATTTCATCTGCACCTACGTATTTACGTAATCCAGGTGTACTAATACGTTGTAACTTTTTTATAACAGAAGACTTTGTCTCTTTGTCATATTTTAAAGCTATTTTAATAGTTCCTTGAACGCCAGCATCATCAAATTTATAACTTAAAACATAACCTTGTTCAAATAAGATTTTGGTTATTTCTTTTGTAATTTTTGAAGCTGGAATTTCAACAACTCTATGGTTTGCCATAATTGCATTTCTAACTCTAGTTAGATAATCTGCGATTGGATCTGTAATCATTTAATTTAATTTAACGGTTTTGGTTTTCAATATTTAAATTGAACCTGAAACCAATTTATAATTTTACCAGCTAGCTTTTTTAACTCCTGGTATTAACCCTTGATTTGCCATTTCACGAAAAGTAACACGCGACAATCCAAATTGTCTCATGTAACCTTTTGGTCTTCCTGTTAATTTACAACGATTGTGTACACGAATAGGAGATGCATTTTTTGGTAATTTTTGTAATGCTTCATAATCGCCAGCTTCTTTAAGAGCTTTGCGTTTTTCAGCATATTTTGCTACTACCTTTTTTCTTTTAACCTCACGGGCTTTCATTGATTCTTTAGCCATCCCTTAATTCTTTTTAAATGGTAAACCTAATTCCGTTAATAATGATTTTGCTTCTTTATCAGTTGAAGCAGATGTTACAAATGTAATATCCATACCACTAATTTTGTTCACTTTATCAATATCAATTTCTGGGAAAATGATTTGTTCAGTAATACCTAAATTGTAGTTTCCTCTACCATCAAAACCATTTTCTTTGATTCCTCCAAAATCTCTTACACGAGGTAAAGATGCAGTTACCAATCTATCTAAAAATTCGTACATTTTTTCACCTCTTAAAGTTACTTTAGCACCAATTGGCATTCCTTTACGTAATTTAAAGGCTGCAACGTCTTTTTTAGATATGGTTGAAATTGCTTTTTGTCCAGAAATTTTAGACAATTCTTCAACTGCATAATCAACTAATTTCTTATCAGCTACAGCAGCGCCTACTCCTTTACTAATTACAATTTTTTGTAATTTAGGAACTTGCATTACATTTTTGTAGCCAAATTCTTCAGAAAGAGTTTTTATAACTCTTGTCTTATACTCTTCTTTAAGTCTTGGTATATAAGCCATGATTAAATTGCTTTATCAGATTTTTTAGAGAACCTAACTTTTTTCTCACCTTCCATTCTAAAACCAACTTTAACAGCCTCACCATTTTCGATAAGCATTAAATTTGAAATATGAATTGAAGCTTCCTTTTTCACAATACCACCTTGTGGGTTTTGCGCGCTAGGTTTTGTATGTTTAGATATCATATTAACACCTTCAACAATTGCTCTGTTCTTATTTGGAATAATAGTAACTATTTTTCCTTCTTCACCTTTATGGTCACCTGCCATTACTCTAACAGTATCTCCTGATTTTATCTTTAACTTCATATCTTAAGTTTATTAAAGCACTTCAGGTGCTAATGATACAATCTTCATAAATTGTTTTTCACGAAGCTCTCTTGCTACAGGACCGAATACACGAGTTCCTTTCATTTCACCAGAAGTATTGTCGATCAATACACAAGCATTGTCATCAAAACGAATGTAAGATCCGTCTTTTCTTCTAATTTCTTTTTTCGTTCTTACAACTACTGCTTTAGCAACTTGACCTTTCTTTACGCTTCCGTTTGGTGTAGCTTCTTTAATAGCTACAACAATTTTATCACCAATTGATGCGTAACGTTTTCTAGTTCCTCCTAAAACGCGGATTACTAAAACTTCCTTAGCTCCAGTATTATCTGCTACTCTTAATCTTGATTCTGTCTGTAACATAATTATTTAGCTCTTTCTAGGATTTCTACTAATCTCCAACGTTTAGATTTACTCATTGGACGTGTTTCCATTATTCTAACAGTATCTCCAATATTGCAATCGTTTGTCTCATCGTGTGCCACATACTTTTTTGTGCTTAACACGAATTTTCCGTACATAGGGTGTTTCACTTTTTTAACTTCAGCAACCACAATAGATTTCTCCATTTTGTTACTAGAAACTACACCTATTCTCTCTTTTCTAAGATTTCTTTTTTCCATCTTTTACTTCTGAATACAATTATTGTAATTCTCTTTTAGTTAATTCAGTAGCTACACGCGCTACAGTTCTTCTAAGCACTCTTAATTGCAACGGTGTTTCCAACGGTGAAATCGCGTGAGCCATTTTTAGATCTGTATAGTTCTTTTTTAAACTTCCAAGTTGTTCTTTTAACTCTTCAGTTGATAATTCTATAATTTCTGATTGTTTCATTTTCTTAATCCGTTATTAAGCGTTATCAAAATCTCTAGCCACAACTAACTTTGTTTTCACAGGTAGTTTTTGTGCTGCTAAACGTAAAGCTTCTTTTGCTACGTGAGCAGGTACTCCACCTACTTCAAACATAATTCTTCCTGGTTTAACTACGGCTACAAAATATTCCGGAGCTCCTTTACCTTTACCCATACGAACTTCTAATGGTTTTTTGGTAATTGGCTTATCTGGAAATATTTTAATCCATAATTGACCTTCTCTTTTCATATGACGAGTTGCTGCAATACGCGCTGCCTCGATTTGACGAGATGTAAGTAAGTCTTGTTCTAAAGCTTTGATCCCAAACATTCCGTTAGAAAGTTGGTGCCCTCTATTAGAATTTCCAGTCATCTGCCCTTTCCCCTTCTGTACTTTACGATATTTAACTCTCTTTGGCTGTAACATTTTACCTTCTAAATTTTAAAAATTTATTTTCTTCTACGAGCTTGTGGTTTTCTTGAGCCTGCCGGTCTATCCGATCCAGAAGTCTTTCCTTGTTTTTTAGAAAGTCCAACTAACGGTGACAATTCTCTTTTTCCATAAACTTCGCCCTTCATAATCCATACTTTTACACCTAAACGGCCATAAGTAGTATGGGCTTCAACTAGTGCATAATCAATATCAGCTCTAAAGGTAGAAAGAGGAATTCTCCCTTCTTTGAAGTGTTCAGAACGAGCCATTTCGGCACCGTTTAAACGACCTGAAATTTGAACCTTAATACCTTCAGCATTCATACGCATTGTTGCTGCAATTGCCATTTTTATAGCTCTTCTATATGAGATTCTATTCTCAATTTGACGAGCAATACTAGCACCTACAAGCTTTGCGTCTAATTCTGGACGTTTAATTTCAAAGATGTTGATTTGAACTTCCTTACCAGTAATTTTTTTAAGTTCTTCTTTTAACTTGTCTACCTCTTGGCCACCTTTACCGATAATAATACCAGGTCTAGCAGTAGTGATAGTAACGGTTACAAGTCTAAGCGTACGCTCAATAATTACCGATGAAACACTTGCTTTTGATAATCGAGCATTTACATACTCTCTTATTTTAAAGTCTTCAGCAATTTTATCTCCGTAGTTTCTTCCACCATACCAGTTAGATTCCCATCCTCTGATAATTCCTAAACGATTTCCTATTGGATTTGTTTTTTGTCCCATTTCTACTTATGATTGATTGCTAACATTTTTACTTCCTAAGACTAAAGTTACATGATTAGAACGTTTTCTAATTCTATGTGCACGCCCTTGAGGTGCTGGTCTTAATCTTTTTAACATTCCTGCGCTATCTACAAAAATTTCCTTTACAAATAGTCCTGCATCTTCAATACTTGATCCTTCATTTTTAGCTTGCCAGTTTGCAATGGCGCTTAACAATAATTTCTCAAGATTTATTGATGATTCTTTAACATTGAATTTTAAGATTTGTAAAGCTTTTTCAACTTCAACTCCTCTAACTAAATCCGCAACTAAACGCATTTTTCTTGGTGATGTAGGACAACCTGTAAGCTTAGCAAAAGCTACTTGCTTTTTCTCGTCTTTTATCTGTTGTGCTCTTATTTTTTTTCGAACTCCCATGATTACCTACTATTTTTTTCCTTTATTTTTTCTGTCAGCACCATGTCCTCTATATGAACGTGTTGGTGAAAACTCTCCTAACTTATGCCCTACCATGTTTTCAGTAACATATACAGGAACAAACTGACGTCCGTTGTGAACAGCTATTGTTTGTCCAACAAAATCTGGTGTAATCATTGAAGATCTTGACCAAGTTTTGATAACTGATTTATTTCCTGATTCTATTTTCTCTTGAACTTTCTTATTAAGTTGAAGAGCAACGTAAGGTCCTTTTTTTAATGAACGTGCCATATATCAATTATTTTTTTCTACGTTCTAAAATATACTTATTACTCGCTTTAGTCTTAGATCTGGTTTTGAAACCTTTTGCAGGTATACCATTTCTAGATCTAGGATGTCCTCCTGATGATTTTCCTTCACCACCACCCATTGGATGATCAACAGGGTTCATAACAACTGGTCTAGTTCTTGGTCTTCTTCCTAACCAACGACTTCTACCAGCTTTACCTGAAACCAATAATTGATGATCTGAGTTTGATACAACACCTATAGTAGCTGTACAAGTTAAAAGAATCATTCTAGTTTCACCTGATGGCAACTTAACTGTTGCATANTTTCCATCTCTCGCCATTAACTGTGCAAATGAGCCTGCACTACGAGCTAATACCGCTCCTTGACCAGGATGCAACTCAATACAAGAGATTGTAGTTCCTAATGGAATTTCACTTAACAGCATTGTATTTCCNACNTCAGGAGTAGCTCCTGTTCCAGAAATTACAGTTTGACCCACGGTTAAACCATTTTGAGCAATAATATATCTCTTTTCACCATCAACATAATTTAGCAATGCTATAAATGCTGTACGGTTTGGATCATACTCAATTGTTTTAACTGTTGCAGGAATACCATGTTTATTTCTTTTGAAATCAATAATACGGTATTGTTTTTTATGACCACCACCTATGTAGCGCATTGTCATTTTTCCTCTGCTGTTTCGACCTCCAGATCTTTTATTCGGAGCAAGTAAACTTTTCTCCGGCTTATCAGTCGTAATGGTGTCGAACCCATTTACAACTCTAAAACGCTGACCTGGTGTTATTGGTTTTAATTTTCTAACTGACATTTTATCTAATTATATATTGCTATAAAAATCAATATTATTTCCTTCTGCTAACTGTACAACTGCCTTTTTATAAGCTCCTTTCATAGCTTGTACAATTCCACTTTTCGTGTATTTTGTATTGCGCTGAACAGGATAGTTCATTGTTTTAACACTCTCAATAGTAACACCGTATGCTTTTTCAACGGCATTTTTAATTTCAAGTTTGTTAGCTTTTTTGTTCACCACAAAAGAATAGCGATTAAATAATTCACTATTGCTAGTTGCTTTTTCCGTTATAATAGGTTTTATTAAAATATTCATATCTGCGTGACCTATTTACTTAAATTTGATTCAATTCCCTCTAAAGAACTTTCAGAAAGGATTACTTTATTTGCATTCAGTAATTCGTAAGTGCTTAATCCTGTGTTCATTACAGTTTTAGACTTTTTTAAATTACGCGATGACAAATATACATTATTATTTGACTCAGCCAACACAAAAAGTGATTTTTTGTTTTCTATGCCAAATGCTTCTAAAATAGCAGTGAAGTATTTCGTTTTTGGAGATTCAAAATTAAAGTCTTCTATAACAATAATATTGTTCTCTTTTGCTTGAATACTTAACGCTGATTTACGTGCTAATCTTTTTAAATTTTTGTTTAATTTAAAAGAATGATCTTTTGGTCTTGGTCCAAATACTCGACCACCACCTCTAAAAACAGGAGATTTAATACTACCTGCACGAGCTGTACCGGTACCTTTTTGCTTCTTAATCTTTCTAGTACTACCAGAAATTTCAGCCCTCTCTTTAGCTTTGCTAGTTCCTTGTCTTTTGTTAGCCAAAAACTGTTTTACATCTAGGTAAACAGCGTGATCATTTGGCTCAATTCCATATACAGCATCAGAAAGTTCAACTTTTCTACCTGTATCTTTTCCTTGTATGTCTAAAACTGATACTTCCATTATTTCTGAATGATTACATAAGCGTTTTTATGTCCAGGAATCGCTCCTTTAATAACAAGTAAATTCTTTTCTGGAACTACTTTTAAAACTCTTAAATTTTGAACTGTAACTTTATTTCCTCCCATTCTACCTGCCATACGCATTCCTTTGAATACTCTAGCTGGGTAAGATGCAGCACCAATTGAACCTGGAGCTCTTAAACGGTTATGTTGACCGTGAGTAGCTTGACCTACACCGGCAAAACCGTGACGTTTTACAACACCTTGAAAACCTTTACCTTTAGAGTTTGCTGATACATCAACAAATTCACCTTCAGTAAAAATTTCAACTGTTAATTGATCTCCTAAATTGTATTCCTTTGTAAAATCTACAAATTCAACAACTTTTTTCTTGGCAGTGGTACCAGCTTTCTTAAAGTGACCATCTAAAGCTTTATTAGAGCTTTTTGCCTTCTTGTCATCGAAACCAAGTTGTAGTGCTTTATAACCATCTACTTCTACGGTTCTGACTTGGGTGACAACGCATGGACCTGCTTCGACAACTGTACAAGGAATATTTTTCCCGTTAGCGTCAAATAAACTGGTCATTCCGATTTTTCTTCCTATTAACCCAGACATTTAAATTAAATTTAATTATTATTATTCTATTTTTATTTCAAAAAAACAGGGTCAAAAATACTTCAACCCTGATGTATTTTTTTCGTTTTTCCTTCGTCAATCGCTCCGGACATGTGATCGAAAGTATGCTTTCGACTTAAAGTAACTAAACTTTAATTTCTACCTCAACTCCACTTGGAAGTTCTAATTTCATTAAAGCATCGATAGTTTTTGATGATGAACTATAAATGTCTAACAATCTTTTGTAAGAACTTAATTGGAATTGCTCTCTAGATTTTTTGTTTACGTGCGGAGAACGCAGTACTGTAAAAATCTTTTTATGAGTTGGTAATGGAATAGGTCCGTTTACAACTGCTCCTGTACTTTTTACCGTTTTAACGATTTTTTCAGCAGATTTATCTACTAAATTGTAATCGTACGATTTTAATTTTATTCTAATTTTTTGACTCATATCGTTTATAATTTAGAGATTAACCTTTTGCGTTCGCTATAACTTCTTCTGCAATATTGCTTGGCGTTGCCTCATAATGAGAAAATTCCATTGATGAAGTAGCTCTACCTGATGACAATGTTCTTAATGTAGTAACATATCCAAACATTTCAGATAAAGGAACTGTTGCTTTCACAACTTTCGCTCCAGCTCTATCATCCATTGCATTAACTTGACCTCTTCTTCTATTTAAATCACCTACAATATCTCCCATGTTTATTTCAGGAGTTACTACGTCAATTTTCATAATTGGCTCAAGAATTACTGCTTTAGCTGCTTTAGCCGCTGCTTTATATCCCATTTTAGCTGCCAATTCGAATGACAATGCATCTGAATCTACCGCGTGGAATGAACCATCATATAAAGTTACCTTCATACTATCCATTTCATACCCTGCTAATGGACCATTTTTCATAGCCATTTTAAATCCTTTCTCTATTGAAGGTATAAACTCTTTAGGAACATTTCCACCTTTAATTTCATTTACGAAAATTAAACCAGTTTCACCAACAGCTGCAGGTTCCATAATAAATTTAATATCAGCAAATTTACCACGTCCACCAGATTGTTTCTTATAAACTTCACGATGTTCAGCTTTTGCTGTAAGCGCTTCTTTATATTCAACTTGTGGTTTACCTTCATTCACTTCAACTTTAAATTCACGCTTTAAACGATCAACAATAATTTCTAAGTGTAATTCACCCATTCCAGAAATAATTGTTTGACCTGAAGCCTCATCAGTTTTTACAGTAAATGTAGGATCTTCTTCAGCTAATTTACTTAAAGCCATTCCTAATTTATCAACATCAGCTTTTGTTTTAGGTTCAATAGCAATACCAATTACCGGATCAGGGAAATTCATAGACTCTAATACAATTGGGTGTTTTTCATCACACATTGTATCTCCAGTCTTAATATCCTTAAATCCAACACCAGCACCAATATCTCCAGCCTCTATATAATCAATAGCATTTTGCTTATTTGCATGCATTTGATAAATACGTGAAATACGTTCTTTTTTACCAGAACGGCTATTCAATATATAAGAACCAGCATCTAAACGACCTGAATATGCTCTGAAAAACGCCAAACGTCCTACATAAGGATCGGTAGCAATTTTAAAAGCCAAAGCCGCAAATGGTTCCTTTACAGAAGGTTTACGTAACTCTTCTTTCTCTGTATCTGGGTTAATCCCAATCACACCTTCTTTATCAATTGGTGCAGGTAAATAACGACAAACAGCATCTAATAAAAACTGTACTCCTTTATTTTTAAACGCTGAACCACAAACCATTGGAATGATAGACATATCCATTACAGCAGCACGAAGCGCAGCATGCACTTCATCTTCAGTAATAGAATCCTCATCTTCCATATATTTTTCTAAAAGGCTTTCATCATATGCAGCAACTTCTTCAATTAATTTACCACGTAATTCTTTAGCCTCTTCTTTTAAATCTTCTGGAATTTCAACAACATCAAAAGTTGCACCCATTGTATCATCATGAAAAATAATTGCACGGTTTTTAATTAAATCTACAATTCCTCTAAAGTTCTCTTCATCACCAATATTGATAACGATAGGCACTGCATTAGAACCTAACATTTCTCTTACCTGAGTACAAACATTTAAAAAGTTCGCACCTTGACGGTCCATTTTATTAACGAAACCAATTCTTGGCACTTTGTAATTGTCAGCCAATCTCCAGTTAGTTTCAGATTGTGGTTCAACACCATCAACTGCACTAAATAAGAAAACCAATCCGTCTAAAACTCTTAAAGAACGATTTACTTCTACAGTAAAATCAACGTGACCAGGAGTGTCTATAATATTAAAGTGATAATCCCTTGCTTCAGCAGTTGGTTCTCCATTCTCTGTTGGAAATTTCCATTCACAAGTTGTAGCAGCAGAAGTAATTGTAATACCTCTCTCTTGCTCTTGCTCCATCCAGTCCATTGTTGCAGCACCATCATGCACTTCACCAATCTTATGTGAAACACCAGTATAATATAGAATTCGCTCTGTACACGTTGTTTTACCAGCGTCAATATGAGCAGCAATTCCTATATTTCTTGTATATTTTAAATCTCTTGCCATTATTTATTTTTAAAATCTAAGGTGAGAGAATGCTTTATTAGCATCAGCCATTTTATGAACATCCATTCTTTTCTTAACAGCAGCACCTTCTTCTTTTGCAGCAGCTAATACTTCCCCAGCTAAACGCTGAGCCATTGATTTTTCATTTCTTTTTCTTGAATAAGAAATCAACCATTTAATTGCAATAGACACCTTACGGTCTGGTCTAATTTGCGATGGTATTTGGAATGTTGCACCACCAACTCTACGGCTACGAACCTCAACTTGTGGCATTACGTTACTCAACGCATCTTTCCAAATTTGTAATGATGATTTTTCTTCGTCTTGTTTCTTTTGTTCTACAATGTCTAGTGCATCATAAAATACTTTGAACGCTACAGATTTTTTACCATCCCACATCAAGTTGTTCACGAAACGTGTAACTAACTGATCGTTAAATTTTGGATCCGGTAAAAGAACTCTTTTTTTCGCTGCTCTTTTTCTCATGTCTTTACATTAAAGTTTTTAAATTACTTTTTAGGTGCTTTTGTACCATATTTAGAGCGACGTTGTGTTCTTCCATCAACACCTGCAGTATCTAATGCTCCACGAACAATATGATACCTAACTCCTGGTAAATCTTTAACCCTTCCACCTCTAACTAATACTATCGAGTGCTCTTGTAAATTATGTCCTTCTCCAGGGATGTAAGCATTCACTTCATTACCGTTTGTTAACCTTACCCTTGCAACTTTACGCATTGCAGAGTTTGGTTTCTTTGGTGTTGTAGTGTAAACACGTGTACATACTCCTCGTCTTTGAGGACATGAATTTAGAGCTGCCGATTTACTCTTCTTAGTTATTTTGGTTCTTCCTTTTCGTACTAATTGCGAAATTGTTGGCATACTAAAATTTTGTTATAAATTACTTTTATTTTTCTTAGGTCTTTTCTAAGAGTCTGCAAATGTACAAATTATTTCTTGTTAATCAAATATGAACTTATTTATTTTTTAAATAGATTTTAGACCATATATATGTATATTCACACCATAATTATTTATGTGTTGAAAAGCATCCTTAAATTTTTAATATTCGGTTATATTTTCTCAACTTCATTTGTGAATATTTTTGCTCAAAATTTTGAGTTGACTATCTATGCAAAAGACAGTGTTGGTAACGATGTTTTAAAATCTATACCTTATAATAAGGTACATCAAACCAAAAAAAGTGTTTTGAATGAAGTTGATAGTGTTTCTTACAAACTAACATCAAAAGGTTACCTTCAAAATCAATATCAGCTTTCTGAAATCGACACATTGATTAAATGCGAATTTGAACTTCATAAAAAAATTGAAAAAGTTCGCATATCTTATCCTGAAAATTCAATTGATATTGATTTTCTAAATCAATTGTCTATAAACGCTTCAGAAACTTATTTTGATATACCATTTAAAGGTATAGAAAATACCCTAAATAAAATAGTTGCGTATTTTGAAAATTTAGGTCATCCATTTACAACTGTTTCTTTAAGTAATATTTCGGAAAAGGAAAATACATTAACAGCACAACTCAACTTGATTATTTCTGACAAAAGAACCATTGATAATATTGTAATAAAAGGCTATCCTGAATTTCCAAAGAAATANANANAACAATATTTAGGNNTTAAACCCAGNAATACCTTNAACTTNAATTTATTAAATGAGTTGAATGAGTTAATTAACACCATTCCATTTGTAAGCCAGGTTAAAAAGCCTGAAGTGTTATTTACCAAAGACTCAACAAACCTTTATTTGTATTTGAAAAAGAAATCGACTAGCTCATTTGATGGAATTATTGGTTTTTCGAACGAGGAAAACAGTAGCGGCATAAAATTCAATGGCTATTTAGATTTAAATTTAAACAATATTTTAAACAAAGGTGAATCGTTTAATGTTCATTGGGAAAACAGTCGGAAAGAAAATTCATCATTAGAATTAAACTTTAACTCACCTTTTATATTTAACAGCAAGATAAATTTAAATGGAGGGTTTTCTATTTTCAAACAAGATACCTCATTTGTAAATACAAAAGGAATTTTAGAAATTGGATACTCCCTAAATCAAAACAACACCATTACTTTAATTGGATCTACAGAAAAATCAGATTTATCATCAAGTACCAACAACTTCAACAATGTCAACAGTTTCAATAAAAAAATGTTAGGTATTAAGTATGTTTTTAGCATCCTTGAAAATCCTAGATATATAAATAGGTATAAATTTTATATTGATGCCGGGTATTTAATTGGCAACAGAATAAGTGACAATTTAAAAATGCAACAAAATATTTTTCAATTTTTAATTGAATATAATGTCCAATTAAATACAAGAAATGCTATTTTAATAAAAACGACCACTCAGTATTTAAACACAACAAACCCTTATGAAAATGAGCTTTTTAGAATTGGCGGTATTAATTCTATAAGGGGTTTTAATGAACAAAGTATTTTAACGCCAAAATACAATGTGACGAATTTAGAATATCATTTTAAAGTAAACACCGCTTCATATTTATATACCATTACTGATTTTGCAATACTCAACAATATAAATACAGATACAACAACACAACTCTACGGTCTAGGAATTGGATATTATTTAAGTACAAAAAATACCATTTTAAACTTAAGTTATGCCGTTGGCACAAATTATAAAGATTCTTTTAACTTAAACAATTCTAAACTACACATTAAAGTAACATACCCTTTTTAAGGCTGAATTATGTTAAAGTTTTCAAAAAACGCAACCTAACACTAAAAAAAACATCTTAAAAATATAAACATATTAATTACAGGGAATTTTAATAAAAGGACTTCCAATAAACCTATCAGTTATTGAATAATGAGCTTTTTTTAACATTATTTAAGATTTTAACACTCAAAAGTTTGGTTTATTAACAAATTATTAAGATTTTTAACCAAATTAATTCAAATAATTATATAATGAAAACAAAGTTAAATGGCTTTTTAACGCTTTTATTGGCGTTAATGGTGCAGATTTCATTTGCACAAGAAAAAACTGTCACCGGTAAGGTTTCCGACGCAAGTGGACCATTACCTGGAGTAACAGTTGTTGTGAAGGGTACTCAAACAGGTACTCAAACTGATTTTGAAGGAAATTACACAATTAAAGCTTCGGCTGGTAATACACTTCAGTTCAGTTTTATTGGTATGGAACCAATTTCTAAAACAGTAGGTACTTCAAACGTTGTAAATGTTACAATGACTGAAAGTGCAGAAGCTCTAGAAGAAGTTGTTGTTACAGCATTAGGGATTTCTAGAGATAAAAAATCTTTAGGTTACGCTACTCAAGAAGTGGGTGGAGAGGAATTAACGAGGGTTAAAACTGAAAACTTTGTGAATTCACTTTCAGGTAAAGTTTCTGGAGTTCAAATCAAAACAAACACAAACATGGGAGGGTCTACTAACGTGGTTATTAGAGGTAACGCCTCTTTAACGGGTAGCAACCAAGCTTTATTTGTAATTGATGGTGTTCCAATTAGTAATACGAATAGCAATGACCCTAATCAGGCAGAAGCTTCTGGAGGTTATTATGATTATGGTAATGCAGCATCAGATATTAATCCAGAAGATATTGAAACAATAAATGTATTAAAAGGTGCAGCTGCATCAGCACTGTATGGTTCAAGAGCCGCTAATGGTGTTATTATGATAACCACTAAAAAAGGAAAAAAGTCAAATGGATTTGGTATAACAATCAACTCAGGTGTAACTGTTGGATCTATTGATAAAAGTACTTTTACAAAATACCAAAATCAATATGGTGCAGGTTATGGCCCTTATTATGATGGACCTAATGAACAGTGGTATATTGAAGATGTTACTGGAGATGGAAATGATGATCAAGTAGTAGTTTACACAGAAGATGGTTCATATGGAGCAGCATTTGACCCAAACTTATTAGTTTATCAATGGGATTCTTTTGATGTTGATTCTCCAAACTATAGAAAAGCAACTCCATGGGTAAACGCAAGAAATGGTCCAATTTCGTTTTTTAAAACACCTGTTACTTTGACCAACTCTGTTGCGCTTGATTACGGATCTGAGGAAGGATCTTTTAGATTGGGTTATACAAATTTTGATCAAACTGGCTTAATGCCAAATAGCTCAATTAATAAAAATAATTTTACAATGGCCGGTAGTTTTAAATTTAATGAAAAACTAATAGCATCAGCTAGTGCAAATTATGTAAACACAAGAGGTAAAGGCCGTAATTCAACAGGTTATAACGACAATATCATTGGTATGTTCAAACAATGGTGGCAAACAAATGTTGATGTTCAACAACAAAAGGAACAATATTTTGCAACTGGAAGAAATGTAAGTTGGAATCCTTCATCTTCCGAATCAGGCTCTCAACCAATTTTCTGGGACAACCCTTATTGGAATAGATATGAAAATTACCAAACAGATTCAAGAGATCGTTTTATTGGTAATATCTCATTAACTTATGAAATTTTAGATTGGATTAGCGTAACGGGTAGAGTAGCTACTGATACTTATTCAGAACTACAAGAAGAAAGAC
>BS_KBA_SWE02_21mDRAFT_10000378_pt1 | contig 16473 bp, 13 predicted proteins | sample BalSeasSWE02_21m_FD_9196 | JGI IMG/M metagenome (IMG submission 9196)
AGTACCAACATTATTAATTCGATATCTATCGCTGCTTTTATAATTTTAATATTAAGCCCAAATGAAATTTACAATCCAGGATTTCAACTTTCATTCTCTGCGGTTCTCGCAATTGGGATTTTGTATCCGTACTTTCAAAAAATGATTTATAAGTTGCACTTAAAACATAAATGGTTAGAATACATATTATTATTCCTCGGAGTTTCTTTAAGTGCCCAGATAGGAACGCTGCCATTTACGCTCGCTTATTTTAGTAAATTATCCGTAGTCGCATTATTGGCAAACCTGCTAGTAATCCCGGCTGTTGGTGTAATAATCGGAATAGCATTTATTACTGTCTTTGTTGGATTATTCTCCTACGGGATTGCCATATATTTTGCAACAGCTAACGATTTGTTTTCTGGTTGGATGATTGAATTTATTCGCTTTACTGGAAAACTAGATTTTTCTTTTTTGTGGATTAGAAATTATTCCTTGTATGACGCAATAATATTTTATATCGGATTGGTTTTGATTTTATTTGCCGTAAATAAAACAAGTAAAGTGTTTGTTAGAACTTTATTAGTNGTACTTTTAATAACATCAGTTTNTATCTACTCAAAGTTTGATGATAAAGAACTACTCGAGAAAAATAAACTTAATGTATTTATGATTGATGTTGGGCAGGGTGATACATTCCTTATTAAATTTCCAAATGGTAAAACTGCACTCATTGATGCTGGGGAAGCAAATCCTTTTATTGATAATGGTGAAAGAGTTATTATTCCATTATTAGATTATTTAGGAATTAATAAAATAGACTACGGTTTTATTTCTCATCTGGATCTTGATCATTATGGAGGATTTGTTTCTTTAATTTATAATGATAGAATAAAAACAGTTTATCGCCCATTACCGGATAGTTCTTCTAAATCTTATCGATTAGAAAAATATTTAGCAAGAAAGAAAATCAAAACTGGTATTTATGATAAAACCTCTTTTGAGGTTGGTAATACAAAAATATATTTTTTAAATGATTCTGATAATTATTCATACAAAAGATTTTCAAGCAATGATAAAAGTGGAGTCCTAAAAATTGTATATGGTAAAACATCATTCTTATTTGTAGGAGATTGCGAACATCCAGCAGAATATTATTTGGCATCAAACTTTGGAAAGATGCTTGATTCAGATGTTCTAAAAGTTGGTCATCACGGAAGTTCAACCGGTTCATCAAATGCTTTTTTAAATTTAGTATCACCGGATATATCTTTGGTTAGTGCCGGAATTAAAAATAAATTTAATCATCCATCTGAAAGAGTAATTGCTTCTTTAGAAAAGATACATTCTAATGTTTATAGGACCGATCTATTGGGTGCTGTTCTATTGCAATCTGATGGAAAAGAAATTAAAAAAATAAATTGGAAATAATTACAAATAAGAAAGGCTAATTATGTCAAATACAGTTCAAGTGGGAATAATAATGGGCAGTGATTCTGATCTTCCTATTATGAAAGAGGCTTCAGATATTTTAAATGAATTTGGAATTACAAATGAAATGAAAATCATTTCAGCACATCGCAGTCCTCATCTGCTTGCAGAATATGCAAGTAATGCTCATAGCAGAGGGATGAAAGTCTTTATTGCTGGTGCCGGCGCTGCAGCTCATTTACCTGGAGTTACTGCTGCCTTTACTCCGCTGCCTGTTATAGGCGTTCCAATAAAGTCTAAATCCTTGGATGGATTAGATTCTCTTCTCTCTATTGTCCAAATGCCTTCTGGCGTTCCAGTTGCTACAGTTGCTATAAATGGGGCAAAGAATGCGGGAATCCTTGCTGCACAAATTATTGGAATCGGAGATGATGTTATTTTTAATAAAATTATTGATTTTAAAAAGAAATTATCAGAAGAATCTATCCGTAAAAACGAAAAGATAGATTAAAAAAACCAAATTATCAGTTACTTAGTTTTCGGACCGCACACTGCTATAATTTAGATTCATCTTATAATGATTAGATCATTAAAAGAAAGTATGGTCATATCTACTTGAATTGTTAGTTCATACTCTTTTTAATAACTTTACACACAATTTTAACACATACAGGATTAGTAATGAAAAAATATCTTTTCTTAGTCTTTATTCCTTTGTTTCTAATAGCTTGCTCTAAAACTACTGATCAGGAATATCTTGATCAGGCAAATAGATTCTTAAAAGAAAATAAAATTAATGAAGCAATAACCTCTTTTGAAAGTTTGGTTAATGATTATCCCGAAAGTGATATTGCTGCAAAAGCAATAGTACAATTGGCTGGGATTTACCAAAATCAGATGGTTAAAGAATTAAAAACTTCAGAATCTTTTGATCGTGCCCAAAAATATTTTTTTCAAGTGTATGAAAAATATCCTGATAGTAAAGAAGCACCGCAATCTTTATTCTTATCCGGTTTCATCCTTGCAAATGATTTGAAAAATTTTGATAAAGCAACTTTACACTACAAATTGTTTATTGAAAAATATCCCTCACATCCGCTTGCAGTTTCTGCAAAAGAAGAATTAGATAATATGGGATTAGCACCTGAAGAAATTCTTAAACGAACTGAAACTGTAAAAAAGTGAGCAAATCTTTTTCAGAATATAAAAGTTACTTAGATCCCAAAATAATATCCCGTATAGGCAGCCTTGATTTACGTGCAAGGCTTGTTGTAGAAGGATTTATGGTTGGCTTGCATAAAAGTCCGTACCATGGATTTAGTGTTGAGTTTTCCCAACATCGACCTTATATGCAAGGTGATAATTTGCGAAGTGTGGACTGGCGTGTATTTGGTAAAACTGAAAAGTATTATATAAAACAATACGAAGAGGAAACCAACTTACGAAGCTATATAATTCTTGATAGCAGTAAATCGATGGGGTATTCTTCTAACAATACCATTTCAAAACTTGATTACGCTTCAACATTAGTTGCGGCGCTATCTTACATGATGATAAAACAACAGGATGCAGTAAGTTTAACAATTTATTCTGATGAGATTAAAAAACATTTACCCCCTAAGTCATCAAACAGTTATCTGCAGCAGGTTTTAAAAGAATTAGTTACTTTAAAAGCTTCCTCAAAAACAAACACATCAGATGCATTGAATAAGGTCGCGGAAAAAATCAAACGACGCGGACTTGTAATAATCATATCTGATTTCTTTGATGATGTTGAGAAAACTTTGAATGCAATTAAACATTTTGCACATCAAAAAAATGAAGTAATAGTTTTTCAGATACTTGATCCGATGGAACGATCATTTGGTTTTGGTAAAGATGCGATATTTAAGGATTTGGAAACAGATGAAGAATTAACAACTCAGCCGTACCAAATTCAAAAAGCATATCAGCAAGCCATGAATGAGTTTACCAATAAAATTAAAAGGGAATGTCTAAATTCTAATTTCGATTACAATCTACTAGATACCTCAACTCCATTCGATAAAGCACTTTTCAGTTATATACAAAAAAGATCACGACTGCATTAGTTCACTAATCTCATCAAAATACTTTTTGGAAAGTTCTTCAGAATATTTTAGTGATTTTGATTCTGTGATTATTCTAACAATTGGTTCGGTATTAGATTTTCTAAAATGCACCCAATGATCATTAAAGTCTATTCTTAATCCATCTTCCGTATTGATCTTTTCTTTAGAATATTTTTCAATAAGCTTATTTATTATTTCATCTGGAGAAACACTTTTTAAATCAATCTTTTTCTTGGCGATAAAATATTGAGGCAAATCCTTCTTTATTTCTGAGAGCTTTTTACCTGAATCAGTCAAATATTGCAATGTAAATGCAATCCCAACTAAGGCATCACGTCCATAATGAAGAGCTGGATAAATTACTCCGCCGCTACCTTCACCACCGATTACAGCGTTAACTTCTTTCATCTTTTGTACAACATTAGCTTCTCCAACGGGTGATCGATACGCTGTGCAATTATTTTTATTTGCAACATCTTCAACAGCCCTTGTTGTAGAAAGATTTACAACAACATTTCCCTTAGTTTTACTTAAAACAAAATCTGCAGCAAGTGTAATTGTATTTTCTTCACCGAATGGTTCACCTTTCTCAGTAATCAAAACTAATCGATCAACATCTGGGTCAACAACTACCGCAAAATCTACATTGTGTAATTTAACAGCTTTCATCGTTTCGGTTAGATTTTCTGGAAGCGGCTCTGGAAGGCGGGGGAAGATTCCTGTTTTTTCACAATTCATTTCAATTACTTCACAACCTAACATTCTAAGCAAATTCGGAATGCAATAAGCTCCTGCACCATTAACACAATCAGCTAAAATTTTAAACTTCTTAGATCTAATATTTTCGACATCAATTATTGGTAAAGCTAGAACGGCATTAATATGATTTGTCAATCCTTCAGAAAAGACTGTCCTTTTTCCGATTTTAGTCCAATCAACAAATGTGCTCCGTATGTCTAAATACTTTTTCATTTGTTGATTTTCCTCCGGTGACATAAACTGTCCAGTGCTGTTCAACAATTTTAAAGCATTCCACTCATTTGGATTGTGGCTTGCTGAGATTGCAATTCCGCCTTGTGCTCCCATTGTTTTAACTGTGAACTGAACAGTCGGAGTTGGACAAATACCAATATCAACAACATCCAAGCCTTTTGCCAGCAATGTTCCCGTTACAATTTGATTAACCATTTCTCCAGTTATTCTTGCGTCACGCCCAATAACTACTTTTCCTGTCCCAACGAATTCCGCGAAAGCGTTAGTGTATTTAACAATAACTTCTGGATCCAAACCAGAACCAACAATTCCGCGAATGCCGGAAATACTAACCATTAGAGTTGACATTAATTATCCTTAGAATATTCACAATAAAAATAATGATTTAATTGAATATCTTTGTAAAAAAGTTTTAATATGAAAAAGAAAATTGAAAAAATAAATTCGCTACTAATTAAATATTTTGGGGTCCCTCAAAAAGCCAAGAAAAATCCAAATCCATTAGACACAATAATTGGGACGATCTTATCACAAAATACAAACGATAATAATTCATATAAAGCATATAGCAACCTTAAAGATAATTTTGAAAACTGGAATGATCTTGCGGAATTAACTCCGTCAAAAATTGAAAACTTTATAAAAGTTGCTGGATTAGGGAAACAAAAATCGAAAGCGATTTATGAACTTCTTCAATCCTTGAAAAAGAATAATAAAAATATCTCTCTGGATTATATCAGAACTAAAACTGATGAAGATATTTTAACCGAACTAACATCTTACAACGGAGTTGGAGTTAAAACTGCAAGCTGCGTTTTACTTTTTTCCTTAGGTAGAAATATTTGTCCAGTTGATACTCATGTTCACAGAACATTAAATAGGATTGGTATTGTTAAAGCTAATAATCCAGAAAAAACATTTTACGATATATTAAATTATATTCCAGAAAACACTGCACACTCTTTCCATACAAATCTTATAAGATTGGGAAGAGAAATTTGTAAGCCATCAAATCCAAATTGTTATATATGCCCGTTATTAAAACAATGCAAGTATGAAGAGAAAAACTTAAATATAAATAAACCTCAGAAAAAAAGAGAATTTATGCTTTTAGACAACTTGTGATTAAAGATTCATATTCTACTTTTATATGTAATCTAATTCTTTTAACTTAAGATAATTATTTCCCGTCATTAACTATTCGGAGTTTTGAATGTCTAACAATTTAGGTTTAATTGGTTATGATTTTGTCGAGTTTTATGTTGGCTCAGCAAAGATGTGGGCATACTGGCATGCAAAAGCAATGGGCTTGCAGGTAAAAGCATATCTTGGACCTGAAACCGGACACAGAGATAGAGTTTCATATTATCTTGAAAAAAATAACATTAGACTTGTACTAACATCAGCAGTAAATCCCTCAACTTATGACGTTTCATCATTTGTTGAAAAACATGGTGACGGTGTAAAACGTTGGTCTGTGCGTGTTAAGGATGTACATAAATCATTTAAAACATCTTTACAAAATGGTGGTATTCCAGTCCGTTATCCAAAAAAGTTTGAAGATGAATACGGATTCATTGAAGAAGCAGCGATAAAACTTTATGATGATGCCGAAATTGTTTTTATCAACAGAGAAAATTATAAAGGATTATTTAAACCTGGATACGGAAAACCTGTTCAAAATATAAATATCACAAGCGAAGATACTGGCTTAGAAAATGTGGATCACATTGTTGGAAATGTTAGAACAAATGAAATGAATCTATGGGCAAATTATTTAAATAAAAGTATGAACTTTGAAACATTTATTGAATTTGGTGAGGGCGATATATCAACAAAGTATTCTGCATTATTATCAAAGGTTGTCAGATCACGAGAAGGTGCCCCAATAAAAAATCCAATTAACGAACCGTTTGATGGATTAAAAAAATCACAGATTGAAGAATATATTGATGAATATTTTGGCTCCGGTATTCAGCATGTTGCAATTACAACAAAGGATATTATCTCTACAATAAAAGCGATGCGCGCAAATGGTGTTGAATTTTTAGGCACTCCGCCCGATGCATATTATAAAATGTTAAAGGAAAAAGGCTGGAACGTTAAAGAAGATATTGATGAGCTTCAGAAATTAGGAATTCTTTGTGATGTAGAAGGAAAAGGTTATTTATTACAATTATTTACAAAGCCTATTGGTGATAGGCCAACATTTTTTTACGAAATAATTCAAAGATGTGAGGGTGCAGAAGGATTTGGTCAAGGGAATTTTCAAGCATTGTTTGAATCGATTGAAAGAGACCAAGCCGTAAGAGGAAATTTGGATAAAGAATGATTGAGTTAAAGTTTAAGCCTGCCTGCCGGTAGGCAGGTTCAAGATCAAGTTCAGGAATAATAAAGGAGTTTAATATGCCATTTTATGTTAAAGTTGGGAAAGTACCACCAAAACGTCATACTACTTTTTATAAGGAAGATAGAAAATCTTTATATAGAGAAGAACTATTTAGTACAAAAGGTTTTTCAGGAATATATTCGAACAAGTATCATCTTTATATGCCTACTGAAGTTGAAAAGATTGATGAAGTACTTATTGATTCATCCGTTAATGACTGGAAAGATGCACCATTAGAGTATTATCATTTTATTACGGATAATAAAAAATCCAGGGGAAATATTATTACCGCACGCAATGAGTTTTTAAAGAATGAACATTGTGTGATGTCAACAGCTCATCTTTCTGAGGATACAAAATATTTTTATCGTAACAGCCAGATGCACGAGATGTTATTTATCCATCACGGTACAGGTGTTTTGCTTACTGAATATGGAAAAATAAATTTTAATGATTGGGATTATTTAATTATACCTAAGGGAACAACTTATCAAATTAAGTTTGATGATTTTAAAAAGAATAAATTATTTATTATTGAATCTGATACTCCGTTTGATATTCCAAAACATTTTAGAAATGAATACGGACAGCTAACTGAAGAAGCACCTTATTACGAACGGGATTTTCGTGTTCCTGAATTTACAAAACCAATTGATAAGCTAGGTGATTTTAGATTGAGACTTAAAGTTCGCAACAGGATGTTTGAGTATAAACTTCCTCATCATCCATTTGATGTTGTTGGATGGGATGGATTTCTTTATCCGTATGCATTTAACATTAAAGAATATGCTCCCAAAGTCGGTAAAATTCATTTGCCGCCGCCGATACATTTGGTTTTTGTGACCCAACATTTTGTAATTTGTAATTTCGTTCCTCGTTTGTACGATTTCCATCCACAAGCAATTCCAGCTCCGTATTATCACTCCAATGTAGATAGCGATGAAGTGTTGTATTATGTGCACGGTGATTTTATGAGTAGAACGGGAGTGCAGGAAGGGTCTATTACTTTACATCCTATGGGAATTCCACACGGACCGCAGCCCGGAAAAACCGAAGCATCTATCGGAAAAAAACAGACGGATGAATATGCCGTTATGATTGATACTTTTACTCCACTTTATGTAACAAAAAATGTAAAAGAAACAATGGTAAGCAATTACACTCAGTCGTGGTTAAAAAAGAAATAAAAATCACTCTTAAAATGGGAAAAAGATGAAACTAGTATCATTTGAATATCAAAAAAAAGAAACATTGGGAATTTATGTTAATGGAAATATTTATGATTTAAAATCATCAGCAGAAAAAATAGGAATAAAGCTTCCTTCCAGAATAAGTAAGTTTCTGAAAAAAGGTGAAGAAGCTATGCTTCAGGCGAAGTTAGTTGAGAAATCAATTTTAGAAGGAAAGATTACAGAGGCAATAAATACTGATGAAATTAAAATACTTGCGCCCGTTCCCAAACCTCCATCAATGAGAGATGGATATGCATTTCGTCAACACGTTGCAACTGCAAGAAGAAATCGGGGAGTTGAAATGATTCCCGAATTTGACCAGTATCCTGTTTTTTATTTTACAAATCACAATGCGGTCATTGGCGAAGGCGAAATTAAAGTTGAAGATGATCATCTTGAAAAATTTGATTTTGAATTAGAGTGTGCTGTTATTATTGGTAAGCGAGGAAAGAACATTTCTGTCGAAAATGCAGATTCACACATTGCCGGTTACTTGATAATGAATGATTGGTCTGCAAGAGTTTTACAAATGGAAGAAATGAAATTAAATCTTGGCCCTGCTAAAGGAAAAGATTTTGCGACATCCATCGGACCCTGGCTTGTTACAACTGATGAACTTGAACAATACAAAATTGAAACTCCCTTTGGTAATAAGTATAATTTGAAAATGATAGCAAGACATAACGGTAATCAAATTTCTGAAGGTAATGTGAAAGATATGAATTGGACATTTGCTGAAATTATTGAAAGAGCTTCGTATGGAGTTACACTTTACCCCGGTGATGTAATTGGAAGCGGAACCGTTGGCACCGGCTGTTATCTGGAATTGAACGGAACGTGGGCAATCGAAGCAAAAGAAAAAGGTGAATCATTTACACCAATTTGGATAAAAGATGGAGATGATTTTGAATTGGAGATTACAGGACTTGGTGTTTTGAAAAATAAAATCAAAAAATCTAAAAAGAGCAGATCGATATTAGCAAAGAAGAAAATACGTTGAGACATATTATCCCAAATGAAATATCAGTTTCTGAAATTCAAAGATTACTTCAGGGCGGAATCGGTCCTCGTCCTATTGCTTTAGTCTCAACAATTTCAAAAGATGGTATAAATAATCTATCTCCATTTTCATTCTATAATGTATTTGGTGCAAATCCTCCAGTTATTGGTTTTTCGCCTTCGAGAAGGGGAAGAGATGGATCGCTAAAAGATACTTATCTGAATATTATTGAAACAAAAGAGTGTGTTGTACAAGCTGTTACTTATGATATGGTAGAACAAGTTAGTCTTTCATCAACTGAATACGAAAAGGGAATTGATGAATTTGTAAAAAGTGGTTTAACTCCAATTGATTCTGATTTAGTTAAACCAAAGCGTGTTAAGGAATCACCATTTCAAATGGAATGTAAATTACTTGATATGATTAGTTATGGAGAAGGTGGAGCTTCTGCTAACATTGCAATCTGTGAAGTTATTAAATTCCACATTAAAGGAGATATTTTTGTTAATGGTCTCATTCAGCCAAATAAAATTGATCTTGTAGCACGTATGTCTGGAGATTATTATTGCAGAGCCTTTGGTGAAAACATCTTTGAAGTAGAAAAACCTATCGCTAAAAAAGGTATCGGCTTTGACATGATTCCAGACTTTATAAAACGATCAGATGTCTATTCTGCTAATAATTTAGGTAGGATGGCAAACATAGAGTCTATACCTTCTATGTATTCTGTAAATAATTATATAGAAGAAGTTAGCAAGATTAGTGTAAGTTATCCCCAGTTAACATTTGATCAATTTGAAAAGTATAAATTGCTAAAGGATTATTCATCTATGCTGAGAATTTTACTTCAGGATTCATCGATAAAATCTAAAGACAAAGAAAAATTATTTGAAGAAACAGCGAAAGTGGCGTTGGAAGCTAATCAGACTGAGATTGCCTGGAAGATTGCACTTTATACTGGAAGAGAATAATGAATGAAGTTAAATTTCCTATATGGACTCCTTCGAAGGAACGAGTAGAAAACAGTAATTTCAAAAAGTATTTTTCATTTCTTAAATCACACTTAGATAAAGATTTTCATAACTACAACGAACTCTACGATTGGTCTATTACCGAGATAGAAATTTTCTGGCAATCTCTATGGAAGTATTCAACTATTATTCATTCAAATCCTTATAAAAAAATTTTGAATAAACGTATAATGCCGGGTGCTGAATGGTTTGAAGGCGCAGAGTTAAATTTTGCAGAAAATCTTTTACGATTTAGAGGTAGTCACATTGCTCTTATTTCGATCCGCGAAAAACATCCAACAATTAAATTATCTTATAAAGAACTTTACAATTTAGTTTCTCGTTGTGCTAATGGTTTAAAAAAATTAGGAGTTAAGAGCGGAGATAGGGTAGCTGGATTTATAACTAATTATCCAGAATCAGTTATTGCAATGCTTTCTGCAACAAGTTTGGGAGCAATATGGAGTTCTACTTCTCCAGATTTTGGTATTGAAGGAGTATTTGATCGTTTCAGCCAGATAGAACCAAAGATATTGTTTGCTATTGAATCTTATAATTACGGTGGCAAGCAGATTGATTGTTCTGAAAAGGTTGAAAAATTATTAGAAAAAATACCTTCGATTGAAAGGGTCATTTTTGTTAATGAATTCGATGACTTAAAAAACACTAAGAAACAAAAATCAGATAAGGTATTTTCTTCTAAATATCTTAATTTCAATGAGTTAATAAATAACACTTCAACGGATATTAAGTTTGAACAACTTCCATTTGATCATCCTATTTTTATAATGTACTCATCTGGCACAACAGGAATTCCTAAGTGTATCGTTCATGGTGCAGGTGGAATATTACTTCAGCATTTTAAAGAACTTCATCTTCATACTGATTTGAAAAGAGAAGATAAAATTGCTTACTATACAACTTGCGGCTGGATGATGTGGAATTGGTTATTAAGTAGCCTACAATTGGGAGCAAGCATCGTTTTAATTGATGGAAGTCCTACTTTCCCCAGTAATGAAGTGCTCTGGAAAAAAATTCAGGAAGTAGGAATTACAATTTTTGGTACAAGCCCCAAGTATTTATCGGGTATTGAAAAATCAGGTTTAATTCCAAAGAATAAATTTAATTTAGAAAGTTTAAGGACTATTCTTTCTACAGGGTCGCCATTGAGTGAAGAAAACTTTAATTGGGTTTACAAGAATGTAAAATCAGATTTGCAGCTTTCTTCAATATCTGGCGGAACAGATATTCTATCCTGTTTTATGCTCGGATGTCCCATCATTCCCGTTTACACAGGTGAGATACAATGCAGAGGATTGGGAATGAAAGTAGAAGCCTTTGATGGTAATGGAAATACTGTAATAGATGAAAAAGGTGAACTTGTGTGCAGTGCTCCATTTCCATCTCGTCCCGTTCATTTTTGGAATGATCCAGGGAATGTAAAATATAAATCAGCATACTTTGAACATTTTCCCGGTGTATGGCGACACGGCGATTATATAAAAATTACAGAAACTGACGGTGTTATTGTTTATGGAAGATCTGATGCCACCTTAAATCCTGGTGGAGTGCGAATCGGAACAGCAGAAATTTACCGAATAGTCGAATCAATTGATGAAGTTGCGGATAGCTTGGTAGTTGCACAGAATTGGAAAAATGATGTTAGAATTATCCTGTTTATTGTCTTAAAAAATAATATGGAATTAAATTCTGAACTAATTGAGAATATTAAAACTAAAATTAGAACTACTGCAACAACACGACATGTCCCGTCATTAATTTTTCAAATCGAAGAAGTTCCACACACAATAAGCGGCAAAAAAGTTGAATTGGCTGTTGCAAAAATTCTTAATGGAGAAAAAGTTGAAAACCGTGATGCCCTTGCCAATCCACAATCGTTAGATCAATTCCTAAATTTATTTGATTAGATAGTTAATCCAATACAAGGACAATATTCTACAATTTTCATTTCATACATTTATAAAAATAATTTTTGGATGGCCGATTTTTCAATCAGTCTTTTTCTATTTTAAATGTGATGATAAGAAAAGATATAGCTGGAATTATTTTGTGCGGTGGTAAAAGCTCAAGAATGCTAACCAATAAAGCACTTTTAAAAATCGGCGAATTAACGATAATTGAAATAATAGTTGCCAAATTGAAATCAATGTTTTGTGAAGTAATTATAAGTGCAAATAATGTAAATGATTTTACTTTTCTAAATCTTCCTATCATAACTGATGAATATATTCATAGAGGGCCGCTTGCAGGATTACACGCTGCAATTAAATCTTCCGGTACAGAAAAGAATTTTTTAATCTCCTGTGATATGCCCTTAATATCCTCAGAGATGATTAATTTTATTGCAAACTATAATTCCAATAAAGAAATAATACTTCCCGAGGTTAATGATAATGTTCAGCAGCTTTGTGGAGTTTATTCAAAATCAGTTATAACTGAGATTGAAACAATATTTAATCTTTCTAGATCGGATAAAAATATAAAAGGAAGTGTTTACGAATTGCTGGAAAGAGTTAAAACAGAAATAGTTGATGTTGAGGGCTTTTTGTTTTATGACAAGAATATTTTCCTAAATATGAATACACCAGAAGATTACGAGTTGATAAAAAAGATTTACGAGAAGAAGTGAAGTCGATTTATAAAAATTCTGTATTAATATTATTATTGTTTGTTGCAGTCTATTTTGCGGCAAACCTTTTAAGTGAAAAATATTTTATTCGCAAATCATTTAATGGCTGTGTGGATTGTCATGATGAAATGACTGGGTTTGAAGAATCACATTCACCTGAAAAAGTTGGATGCAATGCCTGCCATTTAGGAAATTCAAATACTTCAAATAAAGATTTTGCCCATAAAGGAATGATCTTAATTCCTGGAAACCTCACTGATGCATCTAAAACTTGTGGAGTAACTGGCTGCCATCCAGGAATTTCAGAGAGAATTGAAAGATCATTAATGAATGCAATGAGCGGAGTGATATCTGTAAATCGTTTTGCTTTCGATGAACTAGAAAAACCTGAAGGTCATTTTAATGTAAAAGAGTTAACTCAATCAAATGCTGATAACCATAACAGAAATCTTTGCGCATCGTGTCATTTAGGAAATGAAAAGAATAAATGGGGAGCCATAAATGAGTTGTCTCGCGGCGGTGGATGTAATGCATGTCATCTAAATTATAGTGATGAAGCAATTGAACAATTGAATTTGTATCAAAATAAAAAAAAGAGTGAAATCGCAGAACTTGAGTTACCAAAAATTCATCCTCAATTGACTCTAAATATTTCTAATAATCATTGTTTTGGATGCCATAGCCGTTCAGGAAGGATATCGACAAATTATGAGGGATGGCACGAAACACTTTTAACGGAGGATGAAGTTAAGGGCAAAGAGGATTTCAGGATTTTAATGGATGGAAGAGTATTTCAAAAATCTAACGATGATATCCATCATCAAACTGGAATGGAATGTATTGATTGCCATGTTTCTATGGAAATAATGGGCGATGGAAATCTGTATGGACATATGGAGGAACAAACGAGAGTACAGTGTGTTGATTGTCATTCGACTGACAATAAATCAATCAGTTATACTGAATTGGATTTTGAATCAAAAAAAATTGTTGATTTAAGAAAATCTAAAATGGGGAATGATAATTTTTTAATTACTAAGAAATCAAATGTCCCTTTAATAAGCACATATATAAATTCAGCTAGTCAAAAATATCTGATTACAAAAAACAAAAAAGAAAAGTTAAAATTGAATCCACCTGTAAAGATTTGTGTTGAAGGGAAATCTCATAGACGTCTCTCTTGCAACAGCTGCCATACANAATGGGTTTCNCACTGNNTTGGATGTCANACGNAATACGATCCTANATTGGAAGGATATGATTTNCTTGATGATAAAGATATTGTTGGAAGCTGGAATGAAATTCCATCAGATTTTTATGTTGATTATCCNGTACTTGGAGTTAGGAAAGAAAATAATGGTAAAGAAGTAATTGATACTTTNATTCCNGGAATGGTTTTAACAATTGATAAATTTAAAAAATCACAGAAAAAAATATTTAAAAGATTATTCGCCCCAACTTTTTCTCACACAATTAATAAAGGTGGAAGAAGTTGTAAATCATGTCATAATAATCCACTGACAATTGGTTATGGAAAAGGGAAGTTAACCTATTCTAAATCTGGAAAGTGGTCCTTTGATCCAGAATTTTCAAATCATATTCAAGATAATCTACCAAAAGATGCTTGGATTGGTTTTATGCAAACAAGAGATGAAACTTCTACCACAAGATTAAACACAAGGCCTTTTACAGTTCAGGAACAAAAAAAAATTCTGTTGGTCGGTGCGTGTTTAACTTGTCACACAGCAGATTCAAAAATAATGCAAGAAAGTTTGATTGATTTTGAAAAAACTCTCACGGGGACTGGAAAAGAATGTATATTACCTTCTGATTAGTTGATAGCGATCAACAATTAAATGAGTTTAAGAGTCAAGTCTAAACATAATTAGCCGCTCATAATCAATTCTATAAAATTGGAATTAGAAACACTGGTTCTCTTAAAAATGAAAAATTCTATTAAAGATAGTTGAAATATTTTATCATTTGTAAATTTTAGATTGGCAATAAAGTTGGTATTTATAAATATCAATTTTTATATGCTGTATTTTTAATGCTCAACGAAGTTTCGGACAACGAACCAATTTTTCCAATAAGAACTGCTGCAAAGATTCTAAATATTTCAGTTCATACACTTAGAATGTATGAAAAAGAAGACTTGATCCTTCCATTTAAAAAATCAACCAGTCATCGTCTCTATTCTAAAGCTGATATTGATAGGATTATTTGCATTCGTTCCGCAATCAATGATTCTAAAATCAGTATAAACGGAATTAAAACAATTTATTCTATGATGCCTTGCTGGGAAGTGATGAATTGCACTAAAGTGGATAGAAGCGGATGTTCTGCTTTTTTAAGTCATAGTGGACCTTGCTGGGCTGTTAAAGGTGAAGATACAATTTGTGCTTTAAAAGATTGCAGAATTTGTTCAGTTTATAAGGATTATGGGGAATGCGGAAGTATTAAAAATTTTATTAAAGATAAATTAACGAGTTTATAATGAATTCACTATCAAGAAGAAAATTCTTAAAGATATCAGGTGCAACCGTTGTAACTGCTGCTGCTTTAGCTGGATCTGCAAAAACAATTGTGAATGCATCGGAGAGTTATTCCAAGAAAAATGGATTAGAGATCATTCCAAGCTATTGTGATTTATGTTTCTGGAAATGCGGTTTGTTAGCTTATGTAAAAGATGGGGAACTATGGAAAGTTGAAGGCAATCCAAAAGATCCATTAAGTAATGGAAGATTGTGCCCAAGAGGAACCGGTGGTGTTGGTTCACATTATGACAAAGAAAGACTAAAATCACCTTTGATTAGAAAAAGTGAGCGAGGCGAAGAAAAATGGGTTGAAGTTACATGGAATGAAGCCCTAGACCATATTGCGGAAAAGATGAAAAAACTTAAAGTAGATTATGGTCCGGAATCAATGGCACTTTTTTCTCATGGCGTAGGCGGAACATTTTTTAAACATTTACTCCATGCTTATGGCTCACCCAATGAAACAGCTCCAAGTTTTGCTCAATGCCGTGGACCAAGAGAGGTTGGATTCGAATTAACATTTGGTGATGTGGTTGGATCCCCTGAAAGAACAGATATTGAAAATGCAAAATGTATCGTACTGATTGGTTCACATTTGGGAGAAAATATGCACAACACACAAGTGCAGGAATTTTCTCGTGCCGTTGAAAAGCACGCATCAATTATAGTTGTTGATCCAAGATTTTCTGTTGCCGCTGGTAAAGCAAAATACTACTTACCAATAAAACCAGGAACTGATATTGCGTTACTACTTGCGTGGATGAGTGTAATTGTAAGAGAAAAACTTTATGATGTTGATTACATNACTAATTATGGTTTTGGTTTTGAGCAGTTTGCCGCTGAAGTTTCTCAATATACGCCTGAGTGGGCATACATTGAAACAGGCATTGAGCCAGACGTTATAACAGAAACGGCAAGGGAAATGGCTCGATATAAACCAGCAACTCTTATACACCCCGGAAGACACACAACCTGGTATGGTGATGATGCTCAAAGAAGCAGAGCAATTGCATTACTCAATGGATTATTAGGAAGCTGGGGAAGAAAGGGTGGATTCTATGTCCCTTATTCTTATTCAATTCCCAAATATCCATATGCTCCATATCCAGAATTAAAAAAAGAACCACTTGATAATCCAAATGGAAAATACCCTTTCGCAACC
>BS_KBA_SWE02_21mDRAFT_10000379_pt1 | contig 16468 bp, 10 predicted proteins | sample BalSeasSWE02_21m_FD_9196 | JGI IMG/M metagenome (IMG submission 9196)
ACTATTAAGCCGTCAACACTGCCATTAGCCAGTAGACTAAAGTTTAAAACTTCTTTTTCATATGATTCGTTTGAAACACATACCATTACATTGTAACCCTTTTCATTCGCATATTGCTCAATGCCATCAATTACGGTTGAAAAAAAGTGGTGAACAATTTCAGGGATAATAACGCCAATAACAGATGTTTTCTGATTTCTAAGTTGTAACGCTAAATTATTTGGCTTATAGTTGTAATAATCAGCATAAGCCTGAATTCTTTGTCTCACTTCTTCACTTATTTCATGACTACCTTTTAGTGCCTTTGAAACAGTTGAAATAGAAACTCCAAATTCTTTTGCGATATTTTTAAGCGTTATTCTTGGCTTCATATAAAATTGTTAACCTGTTTTGTACAAATATAAAATTAATAAGCAAACTATATACTATTTTGATGTGTAAGATTATTGATTTCTTATTCAAATTTAACCTGAAAAAATGCTATTTTAATAAATTTTAAGAACTTTTTAAGAAAAAAAATGAATCAACTCTAACGTTAGAGTGAAAAACTTATAAACACGAAAACGTTTGCGTAACATTTTAAATAGTGTTAATTCTACGTTAAATTCTTAAATTCACACTGTGAAAAGTAAAAAAATAGTAAAAATTTTTAAAAACAAACCTTAATTATTAATTAACTTAAAATAGATGAAAAATTTTAGAATTTTTTTGTTTAGTGTCATTCTTCTATTTCCTGCATTCATGTTTGCTCAACAAACAATTACAGGAACAGTAACAGAAGCTTCAGGTAATCCTTTACCTGGTGTTGGCATTATTATTAAAGGAAGTACAATAGGTACTTCAACAGACTTTGACGGGAATTATTCCTTGGAAAATGTAAAAACTGGAGAAATATTAGTATTCTCTTATGTAGGTTTTAAAACCTTAGAAATTGTAATAACGAACAATACAACTATTAATGCTGTATTGATTGAAGATGCACAAGCTTTGGATGAGGTTGTGATTATTGGTTATGGTACAACTACTATAAAAGATGCAACTGGATCTGTTGCTGCTGTAACACAAAAAGATTTTAACCAAGGTAATATTGTGAATCCACAAGGTCTTATTACAGGTCGTGTTGCTGGTGTGAATGTTACCACTGATGGTTCTCCAGGTGGTGGGTCTGCAATTAGAATTAGAGGTGGTTCTTCTTTAGGAGCTTCAAACGATCCTTTATATGTAATTGACGGTTTACCAATATCTAGCTCAAATGCTAGCGGATCTAGATCGCCTTTGGCTTCTTTAAATCCAAATGATATTGAATCTTTCTCTATTTTAAAAGATGCGTCTGCTACAGCTATTTATGGTTCAAGAGCATCAAATGGGGTAATAATTATTACTACTAAAAGAGGAAAAGAAACTTTTGCTGTTGATTACAACATTAAAGTTGGGTACCAAACACTTGCTAATAAAATTGATGTTTTCTCAGCAAGTGAATTTAGCAATGTAATTACCGACAGAGTAGCGGGAGGTCAAACAGGTATATCTGTTGAACAACTTGGTGCTGCGACTACCGATTGGCAAGATGAAATTTATGATGAAAGTTTTACAACTGATCAATCTATTTCTATCAACGGAATGCTTCTAAAAGCATTACCAACAAGACTTTCGTTTGGTTATACCAATACTCCTGGTTTAAGAAGAACTGATAAATTTGAAAGACTTTCATCAAATTTAGCCATGAATCCTAAGTTTTTTGATGATCATTTAAAAGTTAATTTCAATGCGAATATGAGTTATGAATTTAACCGTTTTGCTGATGGCGTTGAAGGAACTGCTTTAATTTTTGATCCTACACAACCTGTGTACGACCCAAGCTCTCCTTTTGGAGGTTACTTTGAATACCACAAAGCTGGTGAACCAATGAATGCTCCTAGAAACCCTGTTGCAAGTTTAATGCAACGTGACAATAGAAGCAATGTAAATAGATTTTATGGTAATGTAGAATTGGATTATAAATTACACTTCTTTGAAGACCTTAGAGCTGTTATTAACTTAGGGTATGATTATACTGAAGGTGATGGACACAATTATTTATCTGATCAAAGCATCAATGGCTGGAGACCAGGAGTAAACACTTCTTTTCAAGGCTCTCAAGTAGAATATACAAGTTTTAGAAAAAATCAATTATTAGATGCTTATTTGGCTTATACTAAAGAAATTAACGACTTTGGTATAGATGCTACAGCTGGTTACTCTTATCAAAAGTTTGAAGGTGAAAATTTTGATACTGGAAATATGGTTGATCCAGATTCTGAATCAGATGTTTACACTCTTCCAGATGTTGTATTAATTGGATTCTTTGCCAGAGCAAACTTTTCATATTTAGACAAATACTTATTTACGATGTCTTACAGAAGAGATGGTACTTCTAGATTTAGTGAAGATAACCGTTGGGGTAATTTTCCTGCGGCTGCATTTGCTTGGCAAATGGGTGATGAAGATTTCTTAAAAGATTCAAATACCATATCTAGTCTTAAATTACGTTTAGGATGGGGTATAACTGGTCAACAAGATATTGATGCTGCCTATGCTTATTTAGGAAGATATGTAACTGGAAACTCAGTTTCTCAGTATATATTTGGAAACACTGCTTACCCTATTGGACAACCACAAGCAAAATTTGAGGATGTTAAATGGGAAGAAACTACCACCTATAATGTTGGTTTAGATTACGGTTTATTTGATGGTTTTCTTTCTGGTTCATTAGAAGTTTATTTAAAAGAATCTAAAGATTTATTGTCAAACGTTTCAATTGCCGATGGTTCTAACTTTAGCAACGCTGGTTGGCAAAATATTGGAGAATTCACTTCAAAAGGTCTTGAGTTTTCTATTGGAGCTGACATTATAAAAACCGCCAATTTTAATTGGGATGCTGATTATAATATTAGCTTCAACGAAACAAAAATAGATCAATTAGCTTCAGGTCAAGATATTGAAGTTGGTGGAATTAGTGGAGGTACTGGTTCAAGAATACAAGTTCACAGAGAAGGCTTTGCTCCATATTCATATTTTGTTTACAAACAATTATATGATACAGCAGGTATGCCAATTGAAGGCGCATATGTTGATCTTAACCAAGATGGAATTATCAATCCAAGTGACCGATACATTTACAAAAAACCAAATGCCGATATTACTATGGGTTTCCAAACTTCTATGAGTTATGACAACTTTGACTTTGGTTTCAATTTAAGAGCTAGTATTGGAAACTATATGTACAACAACGTTAATTCTAACAGAGCTCAGTATAACTTATTGCAAGCTACTGAAGCCCTTGGAAATGTTCCAGTATCAGTATTAGAATCTGGATTTAATGAAACTAGTAACGTACTTATTTCCGATTACTATATGGAAAATGCTTCCTTCTTAAAAATGGACAATATTACATTGGGTTACACATTTGATAAATTCAAAACACCTGGTACTATTAGAGTTTGGGGTGGTGTGCAAAACGTGTTTACGGTTACAGATTATAGTGGCTTAGATCCTGAAGTCTTTGGGGGAATTGACAATACTATTTATCCAAGACCTAGAACTTATATGTTAGGTGCTAACTTTAATTTTTAAATCTACTAAAAAATGAAAACTATCAATTTATATAAATTATATTTCTTTTTGGGTACACTAATTCTCTTTACTTCTTGTACTGATGATTTAAATGTGATACCAAAAGATGATGACGAATTTTTATCTGAGCAGTTCTTTGCAACTCCAGATTCTTACAAGCAGGCCTTGGCTGGTGTTTATGGTAACTTATCATTAACCTCAACTTCAGGTACTGGAGACTCTAACCTACAAGGTATTGACGCAGGTACAAGCCAGTATATGAGAACCATTTGGTACTTACAAGATTTAGCTGCCGACGAACCAATCTGGTCTTATGAAAATGATGAAGGTGGGGCTGTAAAAGCAATTCAAAGAAACACTTGGTCTGCAACAAATACCATTTTATTAGGTAACTTTAGTAGATTAATGTTCTCTGTAGCTTTAACCAACGAATTTTTAAGACAATCAACACCTGAAATGCTTGAGTCTCGCGGACATACGGCTGCAGTTGGAGCTGAAATGCCAGCCTTTAGAGCTGAAGCACGTTTATTAAGAGCTTACGCATACTACAATTTAATGGATTTGTATGGAAAAGCTGCTTTTGTAACAGAAAATGATCCTGTTGGAACTTACCAAGGTCCTCAATATGAAAGACAACAATTATTCGAATTTATTGAATCTGAATTATTGGCTATCGAAGGCGACTTAGTAGCTCCTAAGCAAAACGAATATGGGCGTACCGATAAAAGTGTAGCTTGGATGATTTTAGCTAAAATATATTTAAACGCTAAGGTATACATCAATCAAGATAAAAATACGGAATGTATTACTTACTGTAAAAAAATTATGGGAAGCGGATATGGTTTAGCTACTGATTACTATCATAACTTTTTGGCCGACAACAATTCAAACGCAGGTGCTATGAGTGAAGTAATATTTGTAGCAGTAAATGACGGTGTTGCTACTCAAAACTATGGTGCAACAACAGTTATTATTAATGGCGAAGTTGGTAGTTTAGAAAGTAATGCTGAAGATTTAGGTGCTCAAGGCTGGGGTGGTGCTTTAAGAGTTAGAAAGCAATTTGCTCAAAAATTCTTAAATGGAGATGTTCCATTAACAGATAAAAGAAATTCACTTATAACTGCTAATAGAGATATTGAAATTGTAGATATTGGAGACAGAGATTCTGGATTTATCATTACAAAATTTAAAAATATTACTTCTTCAGGAGCAGCGGGTTCAGACCCTACTTTTGTGGATACTGACTATGTAATATTCAGACTTGCGGATGTTTACTTAATGTATGCTGAAGCAGTTGTAAGAGGTGGTACTGGTGGAACAATGGGAGAAGCTGTAGGATATGTAAACGCATTGAGAAACAGAGCTAGCTCAACAACCATTTCTGAAGGAAATTTAACTTTAAGCTTTTTAATTGACGAAAGATCAAGAGAATTATACTGGGAAGGTCATAGAAGACAGGATTTAATCCGTTTTGGACTTTTCACAGGTGGAAATTATAACTGGGTATGGAAAGGCGGTAGCCCTAACGGTATTGCTTTACCAAGTCACTTTAATGTTTATCCTATTCCTTTAAACAATATGACTGCTAACCCTAATTTAACCCAAAATACAGGTTATTAATCTTAAACAAGATATTCAAAATGAAAAATATATTAAAATATTTATTGTTGTCATTGTTCATTGTTAGCATAACATCTTGTGATAATGAAGACCAAACACAACTAGTTATTATACCAAGCGGTAATGGAGAAATTACCGCTCCAGAAATGGGATCAAAATACGTCTTGAACCCAGAAGAAGTGTCTACAAATCCAGCATTAACATTAACTTGGAATGCTGCTGATTATGATGTCCCAACTGAAATTAAATACACGGTGCAATTTGCAAAAACAGGTACTGATTTTGCAGAACCTTATTTAGCAGGTTCTACAACAAATTTAAGTTTAAGTTGGAATGTTCAAGAATTTAATGGAGCTTCTGTTTCGGCAGGTCTTGATCCATTTGTGGAAGGCGAATTAGATATCAGAGTAATTTCAACTGTAGGTTCTTTTGATGTTCAACCTCAAATATCTGAAGTAATTACAATATTGGTTACTCCATTTACTACCGATTTACCTACAATTGCAGTTCCTGGAAACCATCAAGGATGGGATCCTCCAACTGCTCCTTTATTAGCTGCATCAGCCTTCGGAGAAACTGATTATGAAGGTTATATATGGTTAGATGGCGGTTATAAATTTGTAGCTCCAGACCAAACTGGTGGTTTCTTTTGGGGAAATACAGATTGGGCTGATGATGGAACTTTTACAGGTAAACTAGTTGAAACCGATGAAAAAGATTGTATTGGTGACCCTGCCGGATATTATTTTGTTAAAGCAAATACTGATGAGTTAAAATACTCAGCAACAGCAGTTAGTTGGGGTATTATAGGTGCAGCAACACCAACTGGATGGGATAGTGATACTGATATGATTTATGATTCTGAAACAAGAACACTTTATATAGATATTAATCTTGTAGCTGGTGCATTTAAATTTAGAGGAAATAATGATTGGGCTTTCCAATATGGTTCTTTTGATGCCGATGGTTACTTAACAAGAGATGGAGATTACACTTTTGAAGGGCCTGCAGGAAATTATCGTGTGGTTTTAGACTTAAGTAATCCTAGAGCATATACTTATACTATAACTGCTAATTAATAATTAATAACTTTTAAAAAGATGAAATATTTAAATAAAATAATAGTTCTTTTAGTTTTTACATTTGCATTTATTTCATGCGATGAAAACGAGAACTTTGGAATATTACCAGCTCAAGAAAGTTTTCAAATAGTTACACCCTCAAGCGGTACTGTAATTGTTTTGAATGATACCAATTTAGATAATATTGCTTTATTTATTTCTTGGGAAACTATGGCTGATGCTACTGGTATTTTTGATATTGAAGTTGCAGAAACTGGAACCGATTTTGAAGTGCCATATTTATTAGGATCTACAGATGCTAAAAACTTTAGTATGACTGTTGGTGAAATAAATGACTTCTTACTTGATGTAATGGGATTAGACCCAGAAAAAGCAATTAGCTTAGATGTTCGTATTTTAAATAATGGTGAAATTACACAAACTATATCAGTTGTTTTAACACCTTACAAAGTTGAATATACTGAATTATTTGTAGTAGGTAATATTACCGATCCACAATGGTCACCAGCTGATGCATTGGCAATGACGAATGTAGGTTTTAATGAATTTGAAATTACCCTTGATTTAGTTGATGGTGCTGAATTTAAATTTTTACCAACAAATGTTGATTATGAGGGTGATTTTGGAAAAGACCCTGACAATGAAGGTATGTTAATTCAAGAAGGAGAAGTAAATCTTTCAGGTTACTCTGCAGGTAAATATGATGTATATGTTAACTTAAACACTTTTACTTTTACAATTGAAGAGGTAACAATTCCAGAAAATTTATTTTTAGTTGGAGATCACAATGGTTGGAACAATGAAAACGCACCTCAATTTTATAACAATGGTGCAGGTGTTTTCTCTATAGTTCAAAAATTTGAAGCAGGAAATAACTTTAAATTTCTAGAAGCACTTGGTACTTGGGATGGTGACTGGGGTGAAAGTAAAACTGATCCTGGAATGCTTGAGCAAGATGATGAAGATAACTTAAGCGTTTCTGAAGCAGGAACTTATGTTGTTGTTTTAGATTATAACGATTTAAGCATTAAAGTTGCCCTAATTGATAATATGTATATGGTTGGTGATCATAATGGATGGGACAATGGTACTGCTCCACAATTAAGTACAACTGGAAACGGTATTTTCTCAATTGTGCAAACTTTTGCTGCTGGAAATGGTTTCAAATTCTTACCAACTCTTGGTAGCTGGGATGGCGATTGGGGAAAAAGCAAAACCACTGAAGGAATGCTTGAACAAGATGAAGAAGATAACTTAAGCGTTTCTGAAGATGGAACTTATGTTGTAGCTGTTAACTTTAACACTTTAAGTTTTACAGTTTCAAAAGCAAGCGCAATTCCTACAACTCTTTTCTTAGTTGGAGATCATAATGGTTGGGATAATGGAACAGCTCCTGCTTTAACTCAAGTTACTTCAGGTGTATTTGAAATAACACAAGCACTTACTGCTGGTAATAATTTTAAATTTTTACCTACGCTAGGAAGCTGGGATGGCGATTGGGGTGAAAGTAAAACCTCAAAAGGTGTTCTTGAACAAAACGACGAGCAAAATGCTTCTGTTAGTGCAGATGGAACTTATAAAATCACGGTAGATTTGAACAAGGGTACTATTACTGTTGTTTTAAATACATAAACATTCACTAAAAGCTGCTTTTATTGAGCAGCTTTTAAAATAATTTAACTTTTGCTTTGAACCGGTTTACTTTTAAATCCGGTTCATTGCATTTAGTTTTTAATAATAATTTCAAATGAAACCGTTTTAAAATTGTTTCATTATTATAAAATTAGTTTCATTATTATGAAAAAAATTCTACTTTTAGTTTCATTATTCATAACATCTTATTGTTATTCTCAAGTTCAAAATGTTACTTTTTCTATTGAACCTGCTGCTTTTAATGAAGATGATGAAATAACAATTACTGTTTCAAATTTTAATCCTTCAGCAGCTTGGGGAGTTTCAGATATTTACCTTTGGGCTTGGTCATTGGACAAGAATGATTTAAATTCTATAGATTCACCTACCAACGGAACTTGGAACAATTCAAATGAAGTTCAAAAATTTACCAACAATGGTGATGGAACATTTTCTTATAAACTCACTCCTACTACATTTTATAACAGAACCAATATTGGTAGTATTGGCTTTCTTATAAAAGCAAAAGATGGTGCTGGTGACAAAAAATCACAAGATAATATCGTTAAAGTTGGATCATTTCAACTTTCATTAACAAATCCAACTCAAAATCTAACTATATTAAGTTCAGGGGCATCCTTAACAATTGAAGCCACTACTACGCTGGCTTCAGACTTCATATTAAAAGCCAACGGAGCAACTTTAAATACTTCAACAAATACAACCACATTCAGTTTTATTCATACCAATATCACTGAAAACACAACTTACAGCTTGGAAGCTACAAACACTGGCGAAACCAAGTCTGAATCTTTTCAGGTAATTGTTTCTATCCCTGAACAACCTGTTCCTACCGGAATGAAAGACGGTATAAATTTAAACCCAACTGATGCCACAAAAGCTACATTGGTTTTATTTGCTCCCAACAAAAACATTGTACATTTATTAGGCGATTTCAACAACTGGGAAATAGACAATAATTATTTACTTAATAAAGACACTGCTAACAATCGTTTTTGGATTGAACTTACTGGATTGACACCTCAAACAAATCATATGTACCAATATCTTGTTGATGGTGCTATAAAAATTGCCGATCCATATTCGACAACAATTTTAGCTGAATCAAACGATCAATACATCAATGCAATAACCTATCCAAATTTACCTGCTTACCCTGCTGGTTTAACCAACCATGCTGTTACATTGTTACGCACAGGCGATCCTGATTTTAACTGGACAGCCAATACTTACACACCTCCAGCAAAAGAAAATTTAATTATCTATGAATTGCTGATTAGAGATTTTGACCAGCTTCATAGTTTTGATGCCGTAAAAGCACGTTTAGATTATTTACAAGGTTTAGGCATTAATGCTATTGAATTAATGCCTGTTAGTGAATTTGACGGAAACGAATCTTGGGGTTACAATCCTTCATTTCATATGGCTTTAGATAAATATTATGGAACTCCAACAGCTTTCAAACAGTTTATTGATGAATGCCATAAAAGAGGTATTGCCATTATTTTAGACGTTGTGTATAACCATGCATCTGGACAAAATCCTTTTTATAGACTATGGAATACGGATAATGGTGGCTATGGCGGACAAGCAAGTCCTGATAGTCCATTTTTTAATCCTGTAGCAACACATACTTACAGTGTTTTTAACGATTTAAACCACAGTAAACAAGCTACACAAGATTATGTAAAAAGAACTACGCAATATTGGATTGACGAATATAAAATTGATGGTTTCAGATGGGATTTAACCAAAGGATTTACCCAAAACTGTACTTCAACCGACGAATCTTGTACTGGAGCCTACCAACAAGACCGTGTTGATGTTTTAAAAAAATATGCCGATTTTCAATGGGAATCAAATGCTGATTTTTATGTGATTTTTGAACACCTNGGAGGAAATACTGAAGAAACCCAATGGGCCAATTACGGTATTATGCTTTGGGGAAACACAAACAATAATTACAATCAAAATACAATGGGTTATAGCAATGACTCTGATATTTCAAGAGTTTCTCACAAATCTAGATCTTGGAATACACCAAGTTTAGTTGGCTATATGGAAAGTCATGATGAAGAACGCCTGATGTATAAAAATCTGGAATTTGGTAACAGTACTAACCCGGTACATGATGTTAAAGATTTAAATACCGCTTTATCTCGACAAGAAACTGCAGGATTATTTTTCTTAACCATTCCTGGTCCTAAAATGATTTGGCAATTTGGTGAATTAGGTTACGATTATTCAATTAACTCTTGTCCTAATGGAGCCATCAGTAACGATTGTAGAGTTTCAAACAAACCTATAAGATGGGATTATGATACCAATCCAAACCGTAAACACATATACAATACTTGGGCTACTCTAGCTGCTTTTAAAACAAAGTATCCTGAAGTCTTTAACACAACTGATTTCACTTTAAATGTAGGAAATACCTCAACAAAGTCTATTATTTTAAAAGGCAACAGTTTTGATGTGGTTATTCTTGGAAACTTTGATATTGTTGATAAGAGTATTTCAACAACATTCACGAAAACTGGGACATGGTATGAGTATTTTTCCAGCGAAGAAAAAAATATAAGCAGTACTTCTCAAAGCGTTTCACTAAAACCTGGAGAGTATAAAATGTATACTTCAATAAAATTATTAGATCCAAGAGGTGGAACAGCAACTGATGACAGCGATAATGATGGTGTTGTGGATACTGAAGATTTATGTCCGAATACTATGAAAGGAGTTGCTGTAAGCAATACAGGTTGCCCAATTTTCACTCTGCCATCAAATAATTTTAAAATTGAAACAATTGGCGAAACTTGCCCGACTAAAGACAACGGAAAATTAAAAATTACAGCTGTTGAATCATTGAATTACAAAACAACAATTAATGGAACTTTGTATACCTTCACCAACACTCTAACTATTGAAAAATTAGCGCCAAAAACCTATGATTTCTGTATTTTGGTAGAAGGGCAAACCTACCAGCAATGTTATGCCGTTACTATTGAAGCAGGAAAAACAATAGGAGGAAAAGCAAGTATTACTTCAAACAAAGTAGCTATTGATATTACACAAGGAACAGCTCCTTTTAATGTTTTAGTAAATGGAGAAGCAATTTTCGAAACTATGAATTCCTCTTTCTCGGTTGATGTTTTACAAGGAGATTTAATACAAGTAAAAACAAGTGTAGATTGTGAAGGTGTTTTNTCAAAACAAATTGATTTGGTTGAAAAAATCACCGCATATCCTAATCCAACAAAAGGCTTTTTTGAAATTACTGTCCCTTATACAAAAAAAGAAGTGAACATAGAATTGTACAATATGCAATCACAGTTAATTTCATCAAAATGGTACTCTGTTACAAATGGAAAAGTACAATTAAATATTGAAAACATACCAAAAGGATTGTATCTTGTGCGCGTCATTACAAACAACCCATTTACTCTAAAAATAATAAAACAATAATAATGAAGAATTTTTTATATATCGCGGTCATTGGAATGGTTATTTGGTCTTGTGGTGGNGGTGGAGATGACCCTCCTNNTACACCAGAAAACAAAGCCCCTTCAACGCCAATTCAGGTATATCCAGCAAATAATGACTTGTGCATTGACAATGCTGTTAATTTTCAATGGAATGCTTCCACAGATCCTAATACTGGAGATGCTATTTCTTATATAGTAGATGTTTCCAAAACAAGTTCATTTTCTACAATTATTGCTACCAAAACAGTCTCTACACTTTCCACATCCATTTCATTAGAAAAAGGAATTGCCTTTTATTGGAGAATTACTGCAAAAGACAATAAAGGTTTAAGCAGTCCGGTTTCTGCTGCAAATGGGTTTTATACTGAAGGTGATGGGGTTTCAAATTATGTGCCTTTTTCACCAGAATTGATAGCTCCAGGCTTAGGCACTACAGTTCAATCTGCAACAGCTAATTTACAATGGAACGCTAGTGATGTTGACAATGATGCCTTAACATATGATGTGCATTTTGGAAAAACAAACCCACCAACAATTGCTGCATCAAACCTAACGACAAAGTCTTATACAACTGCAACGCTTGATGCCTCATCTACCTATTACTGGAAAATTGTGGTAAAAGATGGTAAAGGCGGACAAACAATTGGTCAAGTTTGGAACTTTAAAACCGATTAATTTTTAATACAATTTTTAAAAAAGCGTAAATTAAGTTTTACGCTTTTTTTTGTTTTAGGCATCTTAGGTTGAATTTAGCTAAAATTAAAAATCATTCTGAAATAGAACTTTCATAAAAAAGCCACCTCAGAAATGAGGTGGCTCAAATTACTATTAAAAATTAGAACCTTAATGCCTAAGGAAAATTAGAATTCTAATGCATTAGGAGGATTAAAACTCTAACAATAAAGTAATTAATAAATCTAAATTACAAAACAAACAATTGTATATTACTGACTTATATCATTATCCTAATAATAAAATATTCAGGCTATTCAAAAACAAACAATTCTAAATAAAAAAAACCTCTCAAACTAAAAGTCTGTAGAGGGAAAATTGCTATGAAAAAGATGTAGGTTTTTAAACCTACACAACAAATATAATTTATTGAAAAATAGTGATATGTAAAATTCTGAGCTAAACCTTACTGGCAAATAGTATCCAAACCAAACTTATTATACCTGCAATGATAGAAAGTGCCGGAATAAAAAATAGATGCCTAACCTCCTTTTTTAATGCTGAAAAATAGCATATTAATGGCATTCCAATTGTTCCAATAATAAATAATGTTGAAGGAATCGATACGTCCTGTGTTATCTCTAAAACATTAACCGTAAAAACAAAAGCTATATTTATAAAAGCGATACCAAATAATGATATATGTCCTAGGCGAGTCATTCTCCTATTCCAAGATCCGTAACCACCTAACCATTGTTCTTTATGAAAAAAAAGTCCTTGAATAGCACCCATAATACCTCCAAACAACATACCAATCCATGCAGCATATAAGTTAACTTCAACCATAATACTAAATTTTAGATTTTAAAAATCAATCTTTAATAGTGTGTTTTTTAATAACTGAAATATAACATTCAACCATCAGAATAAACATTATAAAATCAACGATTCCAAAAAGACCGAAGAAAATAAAATGAGGTATATCCTGAATTACGAAATAATAAAAAGTTACTAAAAAATAAGAAAGTTTATATAATATCCCAACAAAAATCAAATCTCGATTTTTTTGCAAATCGCCTCTATAAATTAAATAATAAGCGACTCCAATAACAAACAGAAACACCCCTATTAACGAGAGATAACCACCAAATTCAGGTAGTTTTTCGGGGATACCAATAAACTCAAATGCCAATTTAGGAAAGAACGTAAAAACAATTCCTAAGACAAGATCATAAACTGCAGCCAGCAGAAACAAGCCTTTATAATATTTTAATTTTGATTCATTCATATCCTTAATCATTTAAATAAATAAACAAATTATATATATAAAGATACACATATTCTAAGTTGTATTTAGCACCAAAATACAATTTAGAATAATTATATATAACTGATTGTCAGTTATATCATTAAAAATATACTGCCTAACATCACATCCTTTAAATTATAATTATTACCTTTAATAGGTCTAGTTTTCTTACTTTAAATATAAATTGAATGAAAACAGCATACAAGGTTATACTCATTGCAATGAGTGGTGTTAGAGTGTATAACCAGCAACTATTTAACACCGGATTAACACTTCCTGGCTTTGTTGATAGAAGTCGTGTTATTGCTAGCTTGCCTAGCTTAGGATTGTTAAGTCTTGCCGCTCATACACCTGAAAACTGGGAAGTTGTATATAAAGAGTTGGATACGTATTCTGAAGACGATATTACAGAAATATTGAATGAAAAAGCCAACATTATAGCGATGTCTTCTTTGACTGCAAGAATTTATGAAACCTACAAATTATCAGCCATATTTAGGAAGAATGGGATTACAGTTGTTATTGGTGGATTGCATGTTTCTGCCCTACCCGATGAAGCAAAAGAACATGCAGATGTCATAGTTCAAGGTGAAGGTGAAATTTGTTGGGAAGCATTGCTGAATGATTATGAGAATAATTCTTTGAAACCGCTATACAGTTCACTAACAAACCCTAAATATGTATTTAACCTCAAAGATTCAAAAGTTCCAAAATTCGATCTTCTCAATATTTCTAATTACAACCGATTAACCATCCAAACTACCAGAGGCTGTCCGCATCAATGTAATTTCTGTGCAGCATCCAAAACCATTAGTTCCTATAAAAAGAAACCTATTAAATTAATTAAAAAAGATTTAGATAAAATATTTGAGATTTGGGATCAACCCTTTATTGAATTAGCCGATGACAATACTTTTGTAGATAAAAAATGGTCTAAAAAACTATTAAAACTAATTGCCAACTATAAAATGAAATGGTTTACTGAAACCGATATTTCTATTGCATATGATGATGAATTATTAGCATTATTGGCTAAATCAAATTGCTCGCAAGTTCTTATTGGATTTGAATCTATCAATTCAAATAGCTTAAAAGGACTTGATAATGGTTGGAAATATAAACATTTTAATAATTATTCAAAGGCAATTGATAAAATTCAATCTTATGGAATTTCCGTAAATGGTTGTTTTATTTTAGGATTTGATACAGATACAAAGGAAACTTTTAAAGAGACTGAAAAATTTATCAAACAAAGTAAATTATCAGATGTGCAAATTACATTGCTTACTCCATTTCCAGGTACAGCTTTGTATCATCGATTAGAAAAAGAAGGCAGATTGTTACCGGAAAATTGGAATAAGTATACTTTATTTGATGTTACTTATATACCTAAAAACTTTACAGTGGAAGAACTAGAAAATGAATTTCAAAAATTAATGACAAACATCTATAAAGAAGATTTGGTAAAAAAACGAAAGGAAAGGTTTAAACAAACTATGTTAAATAGAAAAGATAGGATACCGAATTGTGAAGCTTTTTAAAATCATTTAAATCAGTCAACTTTTTGCTGATATTTTACAATTATTCCTTTTTGTATTAATCTATTCTTAGCTAATTTACTGCCAATTACTTTCCCAATATAATAGAATATAACTGATATAAGAATAAGTGACATCATGAATATCCATTGTTTTGAAAATTCAAAATTATTGTATTTTATATTATTTTTCAACAACGAATTAATTACTTCAAATGGAAAATAGAAATACTCTTGCAATCCAATTTTTAAATCTTTAAACCAAAAAACAATATAAACTAAAGATAAAACATTCCAAATAATCAACCCAAATACATTTCCTAAAAAAAGTGAATAGCTCTCAATAAATTTTTCACATCTCCATTTTGGTATTTTTAATAACACATCTAAATTTTCTTTTTTAAAATAAATCTTTTTCTCGAGGTTTTTTAAATTACCATTAAAATCCAAAAAAGTAGTTATTAATAAATAAAACAATATTACTGGTGTTATCATAACAACTATTACTGATGAAAAAATAAAAATACAGATTAGAACCACAATAAGAACTTCATAAAAATACAATAATTGCGATTCATTATTCTTAAATAGTTGAGTACTCAATATTAATTCACTAACAAATCTAATAGCAACTGTTAGTTTTACTAAAATATTAAAACCTAGTATTCCCATAATCAAATAATAATTATAACTAATATATTAAACTATTCAACCTATTGTAATTTTAGTAAAAGTGTTTATCCTATGTATTTATTAATTTAACAAATACGATAGAATATGAAAAAATAAAGGAATAATATTAAGTGTGCGATTTTTCAATTAAAAATACCTTTTCTATAACAATTTGGTTAGTTGAAATAATTTATTTTTTTAGTTTTCCTAAAAATATATAAGCAATGTACAAAATAAGTTTGAGTTTTATTAAGGCTAAACATAAGATAGTTTTGGATTAAAGAAGAAATACAGAAATTTATTGTAAATACTACATGTTTGTGTAGTTAAAAGCATTTGATTTTTATAGTAATTAATTATCAAACTTTAATTATGAGAAAATTGGTTATTCTTTGTTCCCTATCTTTAACATTGGATTATGTATCAAACTTCGAAGGAGAAACAATTAATCAAACTGAAAATTCTAAAATAAATAACGCGGAAATTGAGTACCTTTCTTGTTGTGAATTTGTTATGCCCTGTTTGAAGAATTGTATTAAATATTTATTTAAACAAAGAGGGCAAGACAAAAAGCTAACTATATACAATTAGGCTTTAATTAATTTAAGAGCCTTTTAAAAAAAAATAAGACTAAATACCATACAATAATCGTACAATTTACAAAATATAAACCGTAACCATTTGATTAAAATATGATTGTAGTTTATTTTGGTGCGATAAAAAAATATGATAAACAAAAAAAACCCTCTCAAACTAAAAGTCTGTAGAGGGAAAATTGCTATGAAAAAGATGTAGGATAGAACCTACTATGCAAATGTAACTTATATAA
>BS_KBA_SWE02_21mDRAFT_10000381_pt1 | contig 16455 bp, 16 predicted proteins | sample BalSeasSWE02_21m_FD_9196 | JGI IMG/M metagenome (IMG submission 9196)
AAAGTAAATAATTGCAAGCTCTCTTGATTACAAATAAATTATTCCAATCTGGTCGCCAGACTCTTGTTATAAGAATTATGCACAAGGTATATGCCTGCAAGAGTGACCAAACCTCCTATGAGTTGAAATGGTTGGGGAATTTCACCAAGTAAAGGAATGGCAAGTATGGTCGTGAGTATTGGTTGGCCTATCATTGTAGGGGCAACAACAGAGGCAGGTAAATGCCCGAGCGCAAAAGAAACCGACATGTAGCCAAGAATTTGGGAAACAAGTGCGAGCAGAACGAAAACCAGCCAGGATTGTTGGGAATACCCACTGAAGCGAACGCCAAGAATAATGTTAATGATAAAAGTAAAGAGACTGGCGCTGATAACCATGATTGCCATATAGGAGAGTGGATCGAGACTTTCACGACCGCGTTGTGTTGATAGAAGATATCCTGCATAAAAAAAACCGGCAGCTATGGCCATCAAATCCCCCATACCCAACCGGGGATGAACGAAAAAGTCATTTCCCAGGACCAGTGCAGCTCCACCCAATGCGAGTGTTAATCCTAACCAAAAACCTTTAGGAAGCCGGTTGCGAAAAACGAAAATTGTGACCAGTGCGACCCAGATCGGTGCAGTATTTCCCAATAAGGTAGCGTTAGAAGCTGTTGTATATAAAACGGATGAGTTCCAGAACGCTAAATCAAAAGTTGTGAATAGGCCGCCTAATACTGGGAAGATTAGATTATATCTGGTTACCCTGTTTTTCTTCTTATTTCGCCACAAGAAGATAGGTACTAAAATTAAAGAAGAGATGAGCAATCGATAAAAACCGGTTATTGTTGCCGGGGATTCTGCCCAACGAACGAACATAGCCGTTAAACTTAGCGCAAGTATGCCTGTGGAAAGTGCGATGTAAGGCAGAACCTTTGATTGGGATCGGGATGAACTTGAAGTTGTTATTATGCTCATGGCGATCAATTGTAATCGTTTCTTGAGCAAATTGATTATGGATCTATGCGAAGATCTTCTAATAAAGGCAAAATTTGGGTCAAGTTTGAGATGATGGCTTGAGGCTGGATGAGCAGCTCCCCATCAGATGGAAGCTGGATGCGTCGTGTGATCCAGATACTATATATCCCCAGATTTTCAGCTCCAGAGATATCTGCAGTAAGCGTGTCTCCCACCATTGCTGTTTGATGAGGTTGGACGGAAAAATGATTGAGTGCTAATCGGAACATTAGTGGGTGTGGTTTTCGGCGGCCACAAGCTGCAGATGTGATGATATATTCGAAATATGGACGTAGTTCCATGCGATCGATGAGTTGTTGAACATCGCGATCGTCCGCGGCATTTGATATCAAGCCCAATCGGTAATCATTGTTTTTTAACTCTTCAAGAGTTGTAATCGCGACATCTTCTAAAAACCAGTTTGTTTGTGTGACGGCATACATCGCATCCAAAGCCTGTCGAAGGATTTCGTCACTGATCTTGTTATATCCTTTCGTTGAAAGAAAATCTCTTAATACAGAATGAGCTCCCAATTCGATGAGATTTATACTTCGCTGATCATAATAGCCGTTTAAACGGTTTCGGAATTCATTTATGGTGAAATTGAAATTCGCTGCGACCCCCGCCTTCATTATGACACTGTGTAATTTTGAATATGCCAGATCAAAGACCTCTGGCCATGGACGTAATGGATACATCAGTGTCTTTCCCAGGTCGAACAGGATTACTTTTATATCAGAATTCATTTCAAGTTGTCATGTAATTAATAGGTTAATAAGATTGGCAACAATAACAACCACCAGCAAAGCCCAGATAATAGGTGTTGATAATGTATTACTGGCAGGAAATAAGAGTATGGATGCTAATACTATCATTATAAATGTATATGAGTGACGAGTAAGTTTGTTTTTTAACATAATTTATTTCCATATCCAGATTGCTATTGCTGTAAGAATACTGATGGATATTAGCAAGAAGGCAATATAACCGATCAGGGCGCGCATTATTTCACCCTCTCGCCCAACCATGCCTGCTGTACTTGCGCCAACAACCACTTTAGTTGGTGCAAGCACGGATGCCAATCCCGCTCCGGCTGTCTGCGCAGCCAGTATGATGGGTATACTGTAAGAAAGCAATTCAGCAGTGCGCATTTGTAAAAGAGCAAAAATGACATTTGAATTCGTGTTTGAACCAGTCATGATTGCCCCTAAAGCTCCTATCCATGGGGCAATTATTGGATAAGCTGCTCCAACAGATGAAGCCAATCCCAGGGCGATGGATTCTGTCATTCCGGATAATTGCATGATCATCGCCATGGCGACCATTTCAACAATGCTAAGGCTCGAAGACATGACGCTTTTTAAAGTATTTTTGATAATTCGACTGGCAGCTCCTTTTTGATAAAGTTCGGAGCGTTTGTAAATTATGTAAGAGATTAGAGATGCATAAACAAGGATTGCCCCCGCATGAGTAAAAATATGAATAGGTCGGTTTGATCCTGCAGGAGTAATATAGCCCAGGTCTGTGACAATTTGCGGAAATGATACTTGGATTACTGGCTTTCCAAGTGTATCTTTAATCCCGGGTATGAGCAGGATAATAATGGTTAATAAAACCAATATGCCATAGGCAGCCAATGCTATTAAAAGGGGGCGTAAAGCCAATTTGGGGGTGGATGAATCTTTCTTTTTTTCGCCCCATTGAGCCAATGGGAAACTAATGATCAGACCTGCCAACCCTCCGCCAAAAGCAGCGATATTCCATAAACCTGCTACCGCAATAAGATATTGAGCGGCACCCATAACCAAACCAATTATGATTGCTTTAAAAAACAGTCTTCGAACTCCGTGCCAGCCATCAGATGCGTGCGATACCATTAGACCGGTTAGTAATGCTGCAACACCTAAAAATAATGCGGCTATGGGTGCAAGCTCTGCTGCACTCATATTTGTTGTAGATAGTAAAGCATTAAAAGCTGATCCAAGCGAGCCGAAGTTGACTGCCCAGCCATGTCCGATGGATGGAATAACGACTGCAGCTATCGGATTGAATCCCAATCCGATCAGGAGAGGAGCGGTTACAGCTACAGGAACTCCAAAACCTCCTGCACCTTGAAGAAATGAGGCGAAAACCCAACCGATGAGAATGGCCTGCATTCCCTTATCTTTGGTGAGGTAAGGTAATGCTTCTCCGATTATCTTAATTGCTCCAGCTTCATCTGCAACCTGGTATAACAGGAACGCAGACCACACAATTAATAGTACATCAAAAGATAATAATATGGCCCTCGTATGTGCAAACGCCAATACTTTAACGTTTGCACCAAAAAATAAAAATGCAATTAAAAAAGCAGATAAATAACCAGCCGATCCTGCCCGGGCAGCTCCCCAACGATAACCGACCATAAGTACAAGAATGATAAGTATTGGTATTACAGCGATGATAGCTTGCATGTATGTTTGTCCTATCTATTTCTGAAATTTAGGTAAGGTATAAATGTAGATTAAGATTATGCCTATTAGAAGTGCTGGTAAAACGATCAAACCTGCTTCAGGACCGAAAGAGCCTCCGGTCCATAACGGGGGACCTGTGAAAGTGTTATTTGTGATCTGAAATCCAGACCAACCACTTACTGGGAAGCCAAATATAACACCTTCTGAAAAATTCCAACCGATGTGAAGACCGATTGGTAACCAAAGTTGTCGGGTACGAATATATCCAAATCCGAGAAAAAGACCTGCAAAAAAAATTCCAATGATGGAAATCCAGGTGGCATTTGGGTTTGTAATATGTAGAATGCCAAAGATTGTGGACGATGCAATAAGCCCAAATATAATGTTAGAACCTGAGGCAAGTGTTTGAAGATGATACCCGCGCGATAATAATTCTTCACTCCATCCAACCAGAATAAAGATGACTAAAGCCAGGATGGTTCCGTATAGTACCGCAGCCGGAGTTTGTTTATCCCAGGCAAATGAATTGAATTTGGCCCATCCGAGCAATATTTCCATAAAATATAAAAATGCAAGAGAGAGAAAGGCGATCAGAAAACCTACAACCAGATCCCAAATCAATTTGTAGGAGAGCTTAAGCCCCATACTTGATATGGAGCGTTTGTCGAGGTAGCGGCGGGCTAAGAAAACAGACAATACAATCGCAATAAAAGAGATTCCCTGATTAAGTAGCATTAATTGTTGATCTGATATTGATCTTTCGGGAAGGTAGGCCAATAACCATGCTGGGAATCCAATGCATACGAGCAATAACAGCATGATGATTGTCTGAATGACTAAACGCCAACCAGCCCGCAAACGAGGCTCATCAGTAGAAATAAAAATTCTGGAAAGGATAGGGTGATGTGTGCCTGGTGGAATGGACGTCATATTAATCTGCGAAATCGATTTTTTCAGAGGTTAATTTGGTTTGGACAATTGCCATAAGCCTGGTTCGCATTTCAGCGGCTTTACCAAAACGTGCTTTGGCTAGCAAGGTCAATTCGGTTATTTGGCCAATTTCACCGGAGACATTGATCACTTGCCAGGGTTCGATCAGATTCGGTATGGTATCCATTGAATCTTGCCCGAGTTGTTCCAGAATCTCGATTGATCGAGCAATGTCACCAGAATGAATTTTTAGAGTAATATTTGCCAGAGAAAATCGCCCTCTACTAAAGTTGCGGATTGTACGAATATCTCCATTTGGAATGGTAAATAATTCTCCTGAAGGTGAGCGCAGCCAGGTTGTGCGGAGAGTAGTTGATTCGATGACTCCTTCAATTCCCTGGATCTCCACTTTCTCGCCAACAGCGAAGGTATCTTCAAAAATGAAACTTGCGCCAGCCATGATATCGCTGATAATGGGGCGCGCAGAAAGACCAAATCCGGCACCAAATAATCCGACTAACCATATCAGAGTGCTATTATCAACAAATCGTCCGAGACTCATTACTCCAGCGATTGAAAATAGCGTGACATTGATTATTCCCCTTAGTAATCCGCGCAATGTTTTTTGCCTTTCGGGTCGTATTCGTGATGATCCTCCTCTTTTGGGATCGAATTTCATAACCCGCTTGATCAAAAAACCAATTATTTTCGATAAAACCCATGCAAAAAAGAAGAACGATCCCACATTGATCCAATTCTGTGAAAATAATGGCAGATTATTGTAATATTGAATTAATTCAGTCACTTATTTTTCCTTGCGATAAAAACTTTTGGTTATTGATTAATATTTCAATTTATTCATTCTTGAGATAAATCCCAGTTGGGTCCAGTTCTTCGTGAAGGATTCGAAGCTCATTTTCAGTTAATGGCTGGGTTGTGCGTAATTCATTGGAAACTTTTAGCAACCAACCAGTATTTTCAAGCGCTTGGTCGACAGTTTTTGTAGGATGTAAGGCTGTCAGGATCAATTCACCATTCGAATCGGGTTCGAGAATTCCGATGTCAGTAACAACCGCGATGGGACCTCTTCCTCGTAACCCGGCTTTTTCACGAGCGCCATTACCATCCAGGTAGCCTGCGGAAGTTAGAAAATCTACTTTTTCGGGGAATCGGCGTTTTTGATGGGGAGTCATGATATAACAGCGATTGGCCCATGCTGCAATTTCTTGTGCTCCCCCTGATCCTGGTAAACGAACTTTTGGTTGCGCATAGTCACTACCTATAACGGTTGCGTTTATGTTGGCATATTTGTCGATTTGGGCTCCTCCAAGAAAGCCGACATCAACGTTGCCCCGTTGAAGATAATTTGCGAAAATGTCATACATGCTGACTACCGATAATGCACCACTAACCAGAGTTGGATCACCGATGGAAAGCGGCAATCGGGTGGGCTCTGCTCCAACAACACCAGCTTCATAGATCATAACCAGATCTGGAGCGTGAGTACGTTTTGCAAGGTTGCATGCCAGGTTGGGTTGACCCACACCCACAAAGACCACGTCGCCATCCTTTAATAGGCGGGCAGAATTTACGATCATAAGCTCGGCTGAGGTAAAATTTTGATCGGTCATAATCTCTCCTGAAGGAAATCAACTATTATATTGTTCACGGTGCCAGGTTTTTCTAAAGGCACAAGGTGAGTGGTTTTATCTATCGTTACTATTTTGGATGATGGCAATCGTTTTTTTAGAAGTTTTGCCGCTGGAGCAAAAAAGGTATCTGTTTCTTCGCCCTGGATGACGAGAACAGGGATTTTAATTTTTGATATATTTCGCCAAAGATCAAGATCTTTCCAAATTCCAGTAGCATAGATACGCATCTCCCATTCTGGACTGTAAAAAAGTTTATAGCCACTTTCTGGATCGGGTACCGTGATCCCTTTTACGTAAGCCCATAAGCTATCGTCATCCATGTATCTGAATACAGGTTTACGTCGGTAGCCGTAGAAGATGCTTTCAAGATCTGCAAACATCCGCCGTCGGTAGNGGGCGGCTTTAATTAGTGGATGAAACCGATATACCAATTCCATAGACCATATTAATCTTCTAACTATTATATGGAAAGGAGAAACAAGTACCGGATCGATCAAAACCAGGGCTTTAAAACGGTTGGGCTCGAGAATTGCCGCTCGTAATGATGCGATTCCACCCATTGAGTGCCCTATGGCAATTGATGAGGTTAGGTGTTGTTGATCTAGAAAGTCAATTAGATCAGCGGTTAATGGATGCCAATCTTTGATCTCATCTGGATTGGAATTTTGCCACAAGGGGCGCTGAAGCATGGAGATGACGTGGTAATTCTTGGACAATAGGGAAATGAGCGGCTGGTAACAAGCAGGTGGGTAACCATTGGCATGCGCAAAATGGATCGACGTACCTGATCCGCCGAAATCAATAAAAGGTATGGAAAAAACATTGGAAATATTCATGAAATGTTCTTAAATAATTCACAATAAAAAACTAAAATGGATTCACCAAAATTAATAATCCCCATAGTTTATTGGCTGGCTTATCCGTGGTTTAATTTCCAGGCGCAGATGTGTCTCCTGGCCTAACTTATCCCAATAAGTTGCGTGATCAGGAATATCATATACCCAATCATCTAACCATTTTTTGACTGTATCGATTGAAGAGCTGATCTTATCCCATTCCAGGTAAAACGAATTGTCTCGGTCGTAATAACCTTGAGCATACGAAGGATGGCATGAATGTGGAACATGGCAAACAGCATCCACGATAAAACCAGGGATGATAGTTCGGTTTGGATCTGAGCGAATAACAGATTCGTCTACGATTTCTTCTGCAGTAAGAATTACACGTTTGGCAGCAAATGCAGCTTCTTTCTGTTCTCCGACGATACCCCACAAATGAGCGTTGCCATCCTTGTCAGCTCTTTGGACATGGACGATGGCAACATCAGGAATAAGGGCAGGGACAACTATAACATCCTGCTTTGAGTAAGGATCCTGGACACGGCGGATGTTTGGATTAACAACCTCTAAATGGGTCGCTCCTGTTTGATTCATGGGCATAAATGGCAATCCAGATGCCCCGGCTTGCAAGCGGGAGATCATTCCGAAGTGAGAGTACTCCTCCCACTCCAGACGTCCAGCTTGGATTTCTGAGCGGACAATGCGTAATGAGCCAACTCCAGGGTTCCCCATATAAGAGAAGATCACTTTTCTGGCGCATCCAGCCGCGACCATTTGATCATAGATCAGATCTGGAGTTGCGCGGGCAAGGACCAGATCGTGTTTACCCTGACGAATGATTTCGTGTCCAGCGGCAAATGGGATCAGGTGCGTAAATCCAGCTGCGTAAATCGTATCGCCGTCATTTACAAATCTTGATATTGCTTTTGGGAGGGAAGTAAGTTTATTCATAATTTATCTTGTGTGGACGGATCCTCGTTCTTTTTTTCTGAGGTAGATTTTTGGTCGTTTTTTTCTTTATATTTTTCACTTATGCTGCGGACAGATTTAAAACGATTACCAGGAGAAGCTGGACTTCCGCTAGATCTCAATCGTATTCCAATGAAAATTAAGATCAGGCTGATTAAAAAGAAATCAAAATGTGCTGTCTCGCCCAACTCGTAAATAACGAAGACCAAAAACAAACCTATACCAGCCAATATTAGAAATGTGCCAACACGTGGGCCAAGATTCGAATGCATGCCTTTATTATATACGACCTTGAACAGTTTCAAATGGTTCTTTGTAATAGTTAGAAAGGTAAAAAGGCATATTTTGAGTAATAATCAATATTGATCAAAAAAATTGATTTCACATGAATCTTAAAAACATACGCCCGGGGAAATTTCTTTATCCCGGGCGTAATGAGATTATAAAAGTGTATTTTAAAGATTATTTTATAAGTGTGTGAATTTGTTCATGCATATATTGAAGCAAGTAGTAATTACCACCGGAATTTTTTCCTGTTGAACCGGATGCCTTCCAGCCGCCAAAGGGTTGGAAGCCTGGCCAGGCACCTGTTGTTGCCCCTTGGGGACGATTGGCATAAGTCACTCCTGCCTGACTCTGATCGAAAAACCAGTCGATTTCTTCGCTTGATCCATAAAAACCAGCTGTTAGCCCATAATCCACATCATTAGCATACTTCATGGCTTCATTGATACTGTTTACCTTCGCAATTGTGGTTATTGGCAGGAACATCTCTTGTTTCCATAATGGGTGCTCCATGGAAAGATCTGTAACTAAAGTAGGCGCACAAAAATAGCCATTTTTGTACATTCCATCGGTAAGTACTTTACCGCCTGTAATTATATTTCCAGATTTAGCTAATTCTGATGTGAAAGTTTTATAATCTTGGTAAGAATTTTGGTTGATTACTGGTCCAAGATACACACTTCGATCAGTGGGATCTCCAATGACTAATTTTTCAGCTAAGTCTTTCAGGCGGTCCACGAGGTCGTCATACACTGGTTCTTCTATGAATATTCGTGATGCAGCCGAGCACTTCTGCCCTTGAAGTCCAAATGCAGACCGGATAATTCCAGTTGCGGCGCGTTCCAGATCGGCATGCCGCGAGACAATAACCGGATTCTTCCCACCAAGCTCCAGAATGGTTGGACGAACATAACGACCATTCGCAAAATCCCGGAAGATTTTCATACCGACGTCATAGGAGCCTGTAAATGTTATACCATCCACCTCCGGGCTTTCAATTAATGACTGGCCCAGGCTGTTACCGGGACCTGTAACATAGTTAAATACGCCATCAGGCAAACCTGCATCACGAAAACATTCCGCCAATAAACGTACAACCCACGGTGTATCTGTTGCTGGTTTAATAACAACAGTATTTCCAGCAACCAGTGCAGCGCCGGCTGGCCCCCCTGTAAGGGCAAAGGGGAAGTTGAATGGACTAATAACCAACCAGACACCATAAGGGCGTAATTGCGAAACATTACTTGCCTCATAGCCTGCTAGAGGATCTTTTCCCATGGAAAGCACAAATCCCTCGTTCTTTTCCATCTGATCACAGGAATAACGGATTAGGTCCGCTGTTTCTGCAATATCTCCGAGGGATTCCATTCGGTTCTTGCCTACTTCCAAACTGAGTGCAGCTCCAATCTCATACAATCGAGCATCGATCAGGTCGGCTGCTTTTCGCAATAATTTAATTCGGTCCTGCCAATTCGTTCGAGACCATGTAGGGAATGCTTTACGGGCGGCGGATAGTGCCATGCTGGCATGCGAAGCATCTCCTTTTTGAAAGGTTCCCAGTAGAATATCAGTATTGGCAGGGCTGAAATCCGGGAACTTGTTGTTTGTAAAGACATCTTCCCCATTGATTATCATTGGATGATCCAACCCCAGGTTGTTCTTTACCTTTGCCAGTGCCTGATCGTATAAATTATGTAGTTCTTCAGGCGGGGTAAACATAGTGGCATAAGTTAATTTGAAAGTGCTCATGGTAATCTCCTTAGAAATTCTAAATCATTTTAATTAAAAGTAATAATTAATATATTAGATAATTATAGTATAAATTGGTCAAATTGAATAGAAGGGAATAAAAAAAATAACCCGATTGTAATAAATCCCATCGGGCTATCACTCGTTTATTTTTTTAGATCTTCCAATAATATTGTTTATCTGGAATAAACCGTAAAAACTCCAACCATTCCAGCGCCTGAATGGATGGATAAACCTGGCCCAAGTTCTGCAATAGTTATCTCTTGAGGACAATCAAGATGGGTACGAAGGATGTTTTCGAATTGTGAAGCAGCTTCCGGGACATTTACATGCACGATACACATCTTCTCGATCTGACGCCCCTTGGCAGCCTCATTCACTAACTCTATCGTACGAATCCATGATTTGCTTTTAGTACGAATTTTTTCAAGCATTTCAAGCTTTCCATTTCGAATTGTTAGTATCGGTTTTACATTGAGTATGTTGGCCATACCTGCCGCGAGATGCCCTATACGTCCGCTCATCGCTAGATATTTTAATGTTTCAAGTGCGGCAAACAATTGGGATCGATCGCGTACATCTAATGCGGCGGCAATCGCTTCTTCTTTAGAAGCGCCAAGGGAAACAGCCTCGGATGCGGCTAACGCCATAAATCCCTGTTGCATGGTCAGGCTTTGGGTATCGATCACTATAATATCCTTACCAGGGAGGAGCTCGCATGCGTTCAAAGCTGCTGCATATGTGGCGCTAATTTCTCCACTAACAGTGAAACACAGTATAGAATCTGCTCCGGCCTCAAACGCGGTTTTATAAACCTCAGCAAACTGACCGGGTGAGGGCGCGGCAGTTGTTGGAAGTTTGCCTTCCTTGTCTATTCTGGAAAAAGTATCGGGATTGTTAATGTCAAATACATCTCGATAACTTGTATCTCCGAATTGGATCATTATCGGAACCAGATGGATGTTGTTCGCTTTTGCTACCTCAATTGAAATACTGGAATCTGTATCTGTGATAATTGCAATTTTTTCCATGAGCGACCTCTTTATCTTTCTTTTTGTTGAGTAGTCTAACACAATTATGTGCGAGAAAAAGTTATTGCGCAGTTATAAAAAGTATACAACTTGACATGAAGGATGGAGTAGGTGTATAATTCAAACACCCCACCCCCTATGGGGGGGGGTAGGAGAAGAACATGAAGCACGACGATCCATTAAAACGTCTGAAAACAATTGAAGGTCACTTGCGTGGTGTGATTCGAATGCTGGAAGAGGATGCCTACTGTATCGATGTGATTCGTCAGATCCAGGCTGTTGAGGCAGCCCTCAACAAAGTCAGTGGGTTGATTCTTGATCAGCATTTAAATTCATGTGTCATAACAGCTGTAAAAGGCGAGGATCCTGCTGAACGCCAGCGTGTTCTAAAAGAAATTTTAGAAGTATTTGAGACTGCCGCCAAAGTTTAATCACTGGCAGGATTGCGAAGCCACTGTCAATTTTTTTTATCTAAAGGAGAATTCCATGAATACTGTAAAATACTCTGTTCCCAATATATCCTGCATGCATTGTGTTCACACCATCCAATCAGAAGTTGCCGAGTTGGCAGGTGTACAATCTGTAAAAGCAGATGCTGGTAATAAGCAAGTGGAAATCATATATGATGAACCGGCAACTGAAGAAAAGATCAAGGCTTTGATGGCAGATATTAAATATCCAATTGCAGGATAAAACTTGAAAATTTAGAATTCTGCTTGGCATCCAAAATTTCTGCATTGATTCAAAAAAATTGCAAATTGGAAGCAAATCGTTAAAATAATGCAAATGGGTGGTGGCGGGTGATTACCCGCCCCACTTTTTTTAGAAATATTTGCGGAAGGTGAAAAATGGCTGATAATAAACAACTGACTCTACCTATTACAGGAATGACTTGCGCCAATTGTGTGGCTGCTGTTGAGCGTAACTTAAAGAAATTAGATGGGGTCAATTCTGCTTTAGTGAATTTATCGTCAGAGCGGGCAACAATTGAATATGATCCAGAAAAACTTGCTCTCGGCGATATGATCAGCCGGGTCGAGCGCGCGGGTTATGGGATCGCCAGTGGCGAGGCAGATCTGGTGATTAAACGCCTGGCAGATGACAATGACGCCCGTCGCCTTGAAAAAGCTCTCGCAAGGTTGGGTGGAGTTCTGGAGTCACAAGTAACTTTCACAACCGAAAAAGCCCGCGTCAGATATGTACCGACCATTATCAGCCAATCGGAAATACGGAAAGCAATTTCTGCAGCAGGTTTTGAAGCGCTGGAACTAGGCGGCGATACAGATGATGCTGAAGCAAAGGCGCGAGAAATTGAGATTGACCAACAACGAAGGCTTTTGATAATCGGATTGCTGTTTACAGTACCTTTATTTGTATTTTCAATGATGCGTGACTTTAATTTGCTGCCTATGTGGGCACATGGGGAGGGGGCAAATATCTTTATGTTGATATTGGCTACTCCTGTGCAGTTCTACGTGGGATGGCAATATTATGTTGGAGCGTTTAAGTCGTTGCGAAATCGAGCTGCAAATATGGATGTACTCATAGCCATGGGCTCATCGGTAGCTTATTTTTATTCAATTTTGGTTATGCTGGGGTTTTTTCCAGGGCATTTATACTTGGAGACATCAGCAACGATCATAACCCTCATCCGGGTGGGGAAGTTCCTTGAAGCACGAGCCAAGGGACGTACGAGCGATGCCATAAAAAAATTGATGGGTTTGCGAGCCAAAAGTGCTCGTATTGAACGTGATGGAAACGTGATGGATATCCCGGTGGATGATGTACGAGTTGGAGATATTGTCCTTGTCCGTCCGGGAGAGAAAATTCCTGTTGATGGTGTTGTTGTTGAAGGGAGATCTACGCTGGATGAATCGATGTTGACAGGAGAATCCCTTCCGGTTGAAAAAGGTCCCGGCGATGCTGTGGTTGGGGCTACCATGAACAAACTGGGTATGTTAAAATTCGAAGCCACCAGGGTAGGGAAGGAAACTGCATTAGCGCAAATAGTCCGGCTAGTGGAAGATGCTCAGGGAAGCAAAGCGCCTATTCAGGCTTTGGCAGACAAAGTGTCAGCAATATTTGTACCAGTAGTAATTTTGATTGCAGCAATTACATTTCTGGTCTGGTATTTCATAATCCCGCTTCAGGCAGGTACAGAAGTAAGTCAGTTGACCAGGGCTTTGATCAATATGGTAGCAGTCCTCGTGATTGCGTGTCCTTGTGCGATGGGTCTGGCGACACCAACTGCTGTCATGGTTGGGACCGGAAAAGCAGCAGAGTTGGGTATCCTTTTCCGCACTTCTGAAGCCTTGGAAAGGGCTGGGCGGGTAAGTGTTGTCGTTATGGATAAAACAGGAACAGTTACAAAAGGGCAACCTGCAGTTACAGATATCTTTAGTGTGGATACTGGCAAGTGGCCGGTTGATAAAATATTGCATTTCGCAGCCAGTGTGGAAAAGGGTAGCGAACACCCACTGGGGGAGACGATTTGGGCGGAAGCTACCAAACAAAATATCGATCTTTCCGAACCGGAAGGATTTAAAGCTGAAGCTGGGCTCGGGGTGGAAGCGATTGTGGATGGGCATCAAATTTCGGTTGGAAATATACGTATGATGAAAAATCGAGGTCATTCAATGAATGCCTTGGAGTTAGTGGTGGATAATTTCCAGGCTGAGGCGAAAACTGCCATGTTGGTTGCCATTGATGGCCAGGTCTGTGGAGTTATAGCAGTTGCTGATACTGTCAAAGAAAGCTCAAAACAAGCCATTGAAGAGCTCCATCACATGGGCTTGAAGATTGTTATGATAACAGGAGACAACCAGAAAACTGCAGAAGCTATTGCACACCAGGTTGGAATTGATTCGGTGTTGGCAGAAGTTCTGCCAGATGGAAAATCATCCGAAGTAAAGAAGCTCCAGGCTTCAGGCAAAGTGATTGCCATGGTTGGAGACGGGGTGAACGATGCCCCTGCATTAGCTCAAGCGGATGTTGGCATTGCCATAGGAACGGGTACAGATATTGCAATGGCTGCGGCACCGGTAACATTNATCAGTGGAGATTTGGGTGGAGTCGCTCGTGCGATCCAACTCTCCCGGAAAACACTCAACACGATCAAGCAAAATCTTTTTTGGGCTTTTATTTATAATATCCTTCTGATTCCATCTGCAGCGGCAGGATTGCTTAATCCAATGTTGGCTGCCGGAGCAATGGCTTTTAGTAGCATATTTGTCGTAAGCAATAGCTTAAGGCTAAGAAAAGCCCGGATATTATGATTGATGCATACGCTGCTTTGATGGATTGAATATTGAAATAGGAAATTTTTTACATCTGGAAACAAAAATTTATCTGTAGGCTGCCAAAACTTGAAGTAATTGTAGACGAAGATAAAAATCTGGTAATTGAAACCCACATAATTTTGATGCGTGCAAAATTGGGCTATTCTATGGAAATCGGTTATTATTTGTAAATGCGTATAGCTCTGGTTGGACAACCAAATTGCGGTAAAAGCACCTTGTTTAATCAGGTGGCTGGATATAAAGCTGAAACAGGAAATTTCTCTGGTACCACCGTAACTTTTACCGAAAGTAAAATTCGTATAGCTGGAGAAGTTGAAGAACTCGTAGACTTGCCAGGAACTTATTCGCTAATTGGAACTAATCCTGCTGAGTCTGAAACTCAACGCTACCTTGCTTCAAATCAGGTTGACGTCATTGTCAATATAATTGACGCAACTCATCTTGCGCAGGGGCTTGACCTTACTTTAGAACTACTTGAATTAAAAAGACCCATGGTAATTGGCCTCAATATGATGGATGAAGCCGTACGTATTGGCTTGTCGGTTGATGGCTTAAAATTGGAAGAATTACTCGGGGTTAAAGTATTACCATTAATAGCCAGCCGGGGGCAAGGAATAAAAAATTTGTTTTTTGCTGCTTTGCAAGTTGCCCGACAAGACGAATTCGAAATTATTAAGAATCTGTATTCTGATGGCCTTGATGAGCGACATAAACAGGCAGCTAAATTGGCTGGATTAATAAGTATGCAAGGAAGCCGGCGCCTCTCCTGGAGGGACACTCTGGACGATTTCTTGCTGCATCCATTTTGGGGTTATATCGCTCTTATAACGATCCTGTTCATATTTTTCCAAATCGTCTATGGATTGGGCAGCGTGATCGAAGGTCCTGTACTGAAATTCTTTGACCAATCCAGCAATCTGATTATTAATAATATTAGCCAGACGTCTTTTTTGTCCCAATTGGTTGTGGGTGTTATCCAGGGTATCTCAGGTGGGTTTGCCATTGTCCTGCCATACCTTGTACCCTTCTTGCTTGGTTTGGGTATCATGGAAGATGCAGGCTATCTTCCTCGAGTAGCTTTTCTTATGGATAATCTAATGCATCGCTTGGGGTTGCATGGAAAAGCCATTGTACCTTTTATATTAGGGTACGGTTGTAACGTTCCTGCAGTTATGTCAACTCGAATTCTGGAAGAAAAGCAGGATCGGTTTCTGGCGGCAGCATTGTCAGTCCTTGTGCCTTGTTCTGCCAGGCTCTCGGTTATTTTTGGGCTTGTAGCATTTTATCTGGGGCCGTTGTGGGCTTTGGGGATATATATTTTTAATATATTCGTGATCGCCCTTACGGGTCGTATCTTGACCCTTATCCTGCCGGATGATTCTCCAGGCTTGATCTTGGAAATACCAGTATACAGAGTTCCCACTATTAAAGCCGTTGTTAATAAAGTATGGTTTCGTGTCCGTGAATTTATTGTTGAAGCCTGGCCTTTGTTGATCGTTGGTAGCATGTTTCTGGCGCTATTGAACTATTTTAATGTAAGTCAGTTCCTTAACGTAGTGGTAAGGCCATTTACATGGTTGTTGGGGTTGCCTGCAGAAACCGGAGTACCTTTGATGTTTGGAATATTAAGAAAAGAATTGTCACTTGTTATGCTCCGTCAAGCGCTTGGAGTTGCGGAATTTTCTTCAGCGATGACTTCCTTGCAAATGCTAACATTCACGGTGTTTGTTGTTTTTTATATTCCTTGTCTTCCCACACTAACCGCGTTAAAAAAGGAACTGGGTGGAAGGGAGATGGTATTAATCGCCGGATTTACCCTTGTAGTGGCGTTGTTGGCATCACTATTCGCNCGAGGAGTTGGTTTCTTATTACTTGGGTAACCTATAATTATTAGCATCCTTTCGCTTGATACTACAAATATNACCAATTATGCTTGCAGGAATGACCGGCCAGATCTGGCGCATCCAAAAAACCATTACAATACTCGGTGTCAACAAATTACGAATTCATGGAGATCTGTTGATTAATCAAGGTACCTGGGGTATGTGATTGGGGCATATGTTTTATGGGGTGTTGTTTCATATTTATAGGAAACAACTACACAACATTCCGTCATTGGAGATGATCGGGTATTGGATAATTTGATCCTTTGTAACTGTCTCTCTTATTTTGTTGTGAAGTAAAAAATGGGGAATATTTATAAAAGCAATATCAAATGGACTGCACCCTTTAGACAAGACATAAAAGAAA
>BS_KBA_SWE02_21mDRAFT_10000382_pt1 | contig 16453 bp, 13 predicted proteins | sample BalSeasSWE02_21m_FD_9196 | JGI IMG/M metagenome (IMG submission 9196)
ATTTATGATTCCCATAGGGGTGGATATGGTGAAATTTCTGTAGCAAAAGCATTAGAAGTGTCTTCAAATATTGGCTTTGCAACTATTATTGATGAGCATTATTCCAAACAGCCTGAAAAATTTATAAATAGAATTAAAAGTTGGCATCTTAATGAACCATTGGGTATACCAATAATAGGTGAAGGCAAACCCGATATTCCTGAACCAGGTAGTAAAAAATGGAGTAAAAATGCTTTGCCATCAATGGCTTATGGTTACAATTTGAGCCTTACTCCTTTGCAAACCTTGACTTTTTATAACGCTATAGCTAATAATGGGGAAATGATTAGGCCCAGATTTATTAGAGAGGTAAAAGAATTTGATAAACAGATTAAAAAAATCGATAAAGAAGTAATAGACGAAAAGTTGTTTTCTGATAAAACATTAAAAGAATTACAAGAAATTTTAAAGAATGTTGTAGTGAGAGGAACAGCAAAATCCCTCTATTCTGAAAATTTTTCTATGGCTGGAAAAACAGGTACCGCTCAAACAGAATATTGGATGACAGACTGGAGTGAAAACAAAAGATACATATCTTCTTTTGTAGGTTATTTTCCTGCCGATAATCCCAAATATTCTTGCATAGTTGTCATTCACAAGCCTAGTACCAAAAAAGGATATTATGGTGCCGATGTATCTGGACCGGTATTTAAAGCAATTGCTCAAAAGATTTTTACAGATACACCATTAATAGATGAAGTTGAAACCCTTGATTTTAATAATTCAATAGTCAATAGAGATTTTGAGGAATATTATAAAGTAATCCAAAACTATAAAACCGTAATGCCAAGTGTTGTTGGAATGCCAGCAATGGATGCCATTCCTTTATTAGAGAATATGGGATTAAAAGTTAAAATAAACGGAACTGGAGTAGTTAAAGGTCAATCCATTGAAAAGGGAGAAAAAGTAAAGAAGAACCAAACAGTTGTTTTAGATATCTAATGGTTGAACTAAAAGACATATTATATAAAACTACCATCAACGCTGTTGTTGGCAATACCGGTATAATGGTCAATGCCATCGCTTTTGATTCCAGAAAAATTGAAAAGAACGATGTGTTTGTAGCTATTAAAGGAACCGCTGTAGATGGTCATGATTATATTGATTTAGCTATGGAAAAAGGCGCAACTGCAATAGTATGTGAACAACTTCCTTTAAATTTTGTAGACAAAATAACTTATGTTGAAGTTGACAATGCCAGTAGCGCATTGGCATTTATGGCTTCAAATTATTATCAAAATCCTTCCGAAAATTTAAAACTTATTGGGGTCACGGGCACAAATGGTAAAACGACAATTGCAACATTATTATATCAATTATTCAAAAAAGCCGGTTTTAAAGTGGGTCTATTGTCTACCGTTAAAATTATGGTCGATAATAAAGAATATAAAGCAACTCATACAACTCCAGATTCATTGACTATAAACAAATATTTAGATGAAATGAATCTTGAAGGTGTTGAATTCTGTTTTATGGAAGTAAGCTCTCATGGCATTCATCAAAACAGAACAGAAGGCTTGCATTTTAAAGGAGGCATTTTTACCAATTTAACTCACGACCATTTAGATTATCATAACACGTTTGCTGAATATAGGGATGTAAAAAAATCTTTTTTTGACAACCTTTCAAAACAAGCATTTGCATTGGTCAATATTGATGATAAAAATGGATTGGTAATGCTTCAGAATACGAAGGCTAGAAAGTTTACTTATGCTTTAAAAACTTATGCTGATTATAAAGCTCAAATTTTAGAAAATCAATTCGGAGGCTTATTGTTAAAGATAAACGAAAGTGAAGTATGGACACGATTGATTGGCAATTTCAACGCATATAATTTATTGGCAATTTATGCAACCGCTGATTTGTTGGGTCTTGAAAAGGTTGAAAATTTAAGGTTACTCAGTGAACTTGAAAGTGTTGCAGGTCGTTTCCAATATTTAATTTCTAACGAAAATATCACAGCCATTGTTGATTATGCTCACACACCGGATGCACTTAAAAATGTATTGGAAACCATTAATAGCATAAGAACGAATAACGAAGAACTGATCACTGTAGTAGGTTGTGGCGGCGATAGGGATACCACCAAACGTCCTAAAATGGGACACATTGCTTCAGCTTTAAGCACAAAAGTCATTTTCACAAGTGATAATCCGCGCAGTGAAGTACCGGAATCTATTATAGAAGATATAGAAAAAGGTGTTGAGCCTCAAAATTTCAAAAAAATTGTTTCGATCGTAGATAGAAAACAAGCCATTAAAACGGCCTGTCAAATGGCGCAACCAAATGATATCATTTTAATTGCAGGAAAGGGTCATGAAACTTATCAGGAAATAAAAGGACAACGATTTGACTTTGATGATTATAAAATAGTACAGGAATTTTTAAAACAATTACAGAAATAGCATGTTGTATTACCTATTTGATTATTTAGAAAAACAATTCCAATTCCCTGGAGCATCCCTCTTTGGGTACATATCATTTAGGGCAGCCGTTGCAATAATATTGTCACTTTTAATTTCAACTATTTATGGTAAACGTATCATTAAATTTTTACAAAGACAGCAGGTTGGCGAAAGTATAAGAGAACTTGGTTTGGAAGGACAAGCTGAAAAAGCTGGAACACCAACTATGGGTGGTATCATCATCATTCTTGCGACTTTAATCCCTGTAATTTTAGTGGCCAAACTTGAAAACATTTACATCATTCTTTTAATTGTTACAACGCTTTGGATGGGAACCATCGGGTTTATAGATGATTATATCAAGAAATTCAAGAAAGATAAAGAAGGTTTAAAAGGAAAGTTTAAAGTTTTGGGTCAAGTTGGACTTGGAATTATAGTTGGAACAACCTTGTATTTTAATTCAGATGTTACCATTAAAGAAAAATTGCCTTTAGCTGAGCAACAACAACTTTTGGCTGCAAATCCAAATATTTCACCTTCAAGCCTTTTTGAAGAAGAAGCGCATTCTACAAAAACTACGATTCCATTTGTTAAAGGAAATGAATTTGACTATTCCGATTTAATCACATGGATAAACCCCGAATGGAAAAATTATGCATGGTTGCTTTTTATTCCAATCGTCATATTTATCATCACAGCAGTTTCAAATGGTGCTAACCTCACCGATGGAATTGATGGCCTGGCAGCAGGAACATCGGCAATTATTGTACTCACTTTAGGGATTTTTGCATGGGTTTCGGGTAACATCATTTTTTCGGATTACCTAAACATTATGTACATCCCAAGAGTTGAAGAAATCACTATTTATATCGCTGCTTTTGTTGGGGCACTCATTGGATTTTTGTGGTACAACACGTATCCAGCTCAGGTGTTTATGGGTGATACTGGAAGTTTGACAATAGGCGGAATCATAGCAGTAATAGCTGTTGCAGTGCGCAAAGAATGGTTGATTCCATTATTGTGTGGCATCTTTTTGGCAGAAAATCTATCAGTGGTATTGCAAGTGGGTTACTTTAAATACACCAAGAAAAAATATGGTGAAGGAAGACGCATTTTTAAAATGTCCCCTTTACATCATCATTATCAAAAGGCAGGATATCACGAAAGTAAAATTGTGACCCGCTTTTGGATTGTAGGCATTTTATTGGCGATTTTATCGATAGTGACCTTGAAAATTAGATAGTAATTTCCTGCGAAAGCAGGAATCCAATGATTCAATATGTGATTGAAGAAAATAGAAAAAAGACAATAGAACGAGAAAAACGATTTAATAGAATTTGAAAAAGATAAATGATCAATGAAATAGTGGCAAAACAAAGATTAGTCATATTAGGTGGTGGAGAAAGTGGGGTTGGAACAGCGCTTTTGGGAAAAGCAAAAGGATATATAGTATTTGTTTCCGATAAGGGAACAATCAAACAAAAATATAAAGACGTTCTTATACATAATGAGATTGAATGGGAGGAAGAAATGCATTCTGAATCAAAAATTTTGAATGCTGACCTTGTGATGAAAAGCCCTGGTATTCCAGATAAAGTCCCTTTAGTTAAAATGATTAGGGAAAAAGGAATACCTGTAGTTTCTGAAATTGAATTTGCCTCAGGTTTTACTAAAGCAACTTTAATTGGAATTACGGGCAGTAACGGTAAAACAACGACGGCAACTTTAACACATCATATTCTTAAACAGGAATTGGAAGTTGGACTTGCAGGAAACATCGGTGACAGTTTTGCAAAACAGATTTTGGAAAAAGATTATCCAAACTATGTGCTTGAAATCAGCAGTTTCCAATTGGATGACATAGTTAATTTTAAACCGCACATTGCCATAATTACGAACATTACTCCAGACCATTTGGATAGATATGATTACAAATTTGAAAATTATATCGCTTCAAAATTCCGTATTGCAAAGAATCAAACCAAAGATGATTATTTGATTTATGATGCAGATGATGATGTGATCACAAATTGGCTAAAAGACCATCCAGTTCAATCTACATTATTGCCGTTTTCAATAAAAAAAACAATTGAAAATGGAGCGTATTTAGACAAAGAAAACATAAAAATAACAATAGAAAATAAACACATAATTATGCCAACAACAAATCTAGCATTAGAAGGAAACCACAATATTAAAAACGCAATGGCTGCATCGACCGTAGCTCATTTGTTAAAAATTAGAAAGCAAACCATACGGGAAAGCCTAGAAAACTTTCAAGGTGTTGAGCATAGACTAGAACACGTACTTAAAATAAATAAAGTACAATACATAAACGACTCCAAAGCTACAAATGTGAATGCAACCTACTACGCATTGGAAAGCATGGATGCTCCAACGGTCTGGATTGTTGGAGGAATTGATAAAGGCAATAATTATGAAGAATTATACCCTTTTGTAAATGAAAAAGTAAAAGCCATCATTTGCCTAGGTGTTGACAATGAAAAGTTACTTAATGCATTTGGGAATATGGTCGATATTATAGTTGAAACACAATATATGAGCGAAGCTGTTAAAATAGCTTACAAAATTGCTGAAGCAGGAGATAATGTACTCTTATCGCCAGCTTGTGCAAGCTTCGATTTGTTTGAAAATTACGAAGACAGAGGACGTCAATTTAAAGACGCAGTTAGAAATTTATAAGACCATTAGTTTCTTCCCAAAGGAAAGAAACTGATGAAAGCTAAATATTAATTTAAAGTAAAATAATTCTTCCCTTTGGGAAGATGTCCGATGGACAGTTGGGAATGCAAACACTATTTAACAACATAAAAGGAGATCGATTAATTTGGGCAATAGTCACATTATTGGCTATTTTCTCATTTCTTCCTGTTTATAGTGCAGCTAGTAACTTAGCTTATGTAGGAGGAATTGGAAGTACCTTTTCTTTTTTCATCAAGCATTTCATGCATTTGTTATTGGGTTTTGCAATTATTTATGGAGTCCACCTTATACCTTACCGATATTTTAGAGGTTTATCTATGGTTATGGTACCAATAGTGCTGGTACTTCTTATTGTTACAATCTTCCAAGGAACTACTATTGAAGGTTCTAATGCAAGCCGATGGATACAAATTCCTATTGTAGGTATGTCTTTTCAAACCTCAACTTTGGCATCTGTGGTTTTAATGGTTTATGTAGCGCGATATTTATCAAAAATAAAAGACAAAGAAATTTCATTTCAAGAATCTATTTTGCCATTATGGATTCCAGTATTTCTGGTGTTGATTTTGATACTTCCTGCAAATTTATCAACAGCTGCAATACTTTTTGTTTTAGTTACAATCTTGGTCTTTATTGGAGGTTATCCAATAAAATATTTGGGTATTATACTAGGAATGGGAATTATAATTTTGACCTTATTTGTGCTCGTTGCAAAAGCATTTCCNGAGAGTATGCCCAATAGGATTGATACCTGGATGAACAGAATTGAAAATTTTGCAAATGGTGAAGANACTGAAGCCGACTATCAAATTGAAAAAGCTAAAATCGCCATTGCAACAGGAGGCGTTAATGGCCTTGGACCAGGTAAAAGTATTCAAAAGAATTTTTTACCACAATCATCGTCCGATTTCATTTTTGCAATCATTATTGAAGAATATGGATTGATTGGCGGTTTATCACTTTTGCTTTTGTATTCATGGCTGTTGATTAGAATTGTCATCGTTTCACAAAAAGCAGATACAATTTTTGGTAAACTTTTGGCACTAGGAGTGGGACTACCCATTGTATTTCAAGCGTTAATTAATATGGCTGTTGCTGTAGAACTATTTCCCGTTACAGGGCAAACATTGCCTCTAATAAGCAGTGGAGGCACTTCAATTTGGATGACATGTTTATCTATAGGAATTATATTGAGTGTTAGTGTGAAAAGAGAGGAAATAAAAGAACAGGAAAGTGTTGAAGAAAATCCACTTGAAATTTTAAGTGAAGCTTTAGAATGAAAAAGTATAGAATCATATTATCTGGAGGAGGAACAGGAGGGCATATTTACCCGGCAATAGCTATTGCCAATGAATTGAAATCCCGTTTCCCAAATGCCGAATTCTTGTTTGTCGGTGCTATGGATAAAATGGAAATGGAAAAAGTACCAGAAGCAGGATACAAAATTGAAGGGCTTTGGATTTCTGGTATTCAACGTAAGTTGACATTAAAAAATCTCGCTTTTCCGTTTAAGCTTATTGTAAGTTTATTGAGGTCTCGCAAAATATTAAAGACTTTCAAGCCTGATGTAGTTATTGGAACCGGGGGATTTGCCAGTGGCCCACTTTTGCAAATGGCAGCCTTAAAGAACATTCCTTGTTTGATTCAAGAGCAAAATTCATATCCTGGAATAACAAACAAGTTATTGAGCAAAAAAGTTGATAAAATTTGTGTTGCTTATGATGGATTGGAGCGCTTTTTTCCAAAGGATAAAATTGTTAAAACAGGAAATCCAATTCGGCAGGACCTTTTAGAAATTGACAACAAATCCATTAAGGCCAAAGACACCTTTAAATTGAGACATGGCAAACACACCTTGCTTGTTTTGGGAGGCAGTTTAGGTTCTAGAAGAATAAACGAATTGATTGAAAAAGAGTTGGAATTTTTTCAAACACAAAATGTTCAGGTCATATGGCAATGTGGTAAGCTGTATTATAAAGAGTATAAGTTTTATGGCAATGAAGTAGACGTACAAGTACATGCATTTTTAAATAATATGGATTTTGCATATGCTGCTTCCGATATCATTATTTCAAGAGCAGGTGCAGGTTCGGTTTCAGAGTTGTGTGTTGTAGGAAAGCCAGTAATATTTATTCCGTCTCCAAATGTTGCAGAAGATCATCAAACCAAAAACGCCATGGCAATTGTTGAAAAAAATGCAGCATTGATGATTAAAGAATCTGATTTGGAAATCGATTTTGAAAATATGTTTTCTCAATTGGTAAATAATGTGGAAAGACGAACTGAATTAGGCCAAAATATTAAAAAATTGGCATTGGTGAATGCTACTAAAGATATAGCAGACGAAGTTGAAAAGCTTTTAAAACATAAATGAAGTTAAACAACATACATAACATCTATTTTATAGGTATTGGTGGCATAGGCATGAGTGCTTTGGCCCGTTATTTTGTTGCCAACAAAAAGTATGTTGCTGGTTATGATAAAACGAAAACAGAAATTACAGATAGTCTTGAAGATTTAGGAATTAAAATCCATTTTGAAGATGATATTAAACAAATTGATTCAAGATTTTTAAATTCTGAAACGACGTTAATTATTTATACTCCTGCAATCGCAAAAGGCCATAAAGAGTTAAATTATTTCTTTGAGAATGGTTTTGAAGTTTTAAAGCGGTCAACTGTATTAGGAGAAATCACAAAAAATACGTTCTGTTTTGCTGTAGCAGGCACACATGGCAAAACAACGACTACTAGTATTTTAGGGCATTTACTTTATAAATGTAATGTAGAAGTAACGGCCTTTTTGGGTGGAATTAGTCAAAATTACAATTCAAATTTAATTTTAAGCGGCACTAAAGTTACCGTCGTTGAAGCTGATGAATTTGACCGTTCTTTCTTGACATTGTCGCCAGATATGGCCTGTATAACTTCCATGGATGCGGACCATTTGGATATTTATGGAGAAGCTGAAGAACTTCAAAAATCCTTTGTTGAATTTTCAAAAAAATTAAAGCCCAACGGAAAATTATTTATTAAAAACGGATTGCCTTTAAAAGGCATTACTTATGGTATTGAAGACAATGCTGATTATTCAGCAATCAATATAAAAATTAGTAATGGTGCTTATGTGTTTGATGTTAAAACACCTAATGCCATACTTAAAAATTTCAAATTTAACCTACCTGGTAGACATAATCTGTCGAATGCATTAATAGCCTTGGCGATGACTGTAGAATTTGGTATCCCTCACCATCAGCTCGCCGAGGCATTAGCATCTTACCAAGGGGTTAAGCGCAGATTTACCTATCAAATAAAAACCGAAAATTTGGTATTTATTGATGATTATGCCCATCATCCTCAAGAGATTAATGCGGTTTACCAAGCTGTTAGAGAAATGTATCCAAACAAAAAGGTATTGGCTATATTTCAGCCTCATCTATTTAGTAGAACTCGGGATTTTGGTGATGACTTTGCAGAAAGTTTATCAAAATTTGATGAAATTATNCTTATGGAAATTTATCCAGCTCGGGAAGTGCCAATTGTAGGGGTTACCTCAAAATGGTTGTTGGATAAAATANNTAACAAAAACAANAAATTGATTCAAAAATCAGAGTTGATTTCTGAAATAAAAAAGTCTAATGCCCAAATTATTTTGACCATAGGCGCAGGTGATATTGGAGAAGAAGTTAAACATATAAAAAATGCGTTAAGTGTTGCGAGTTAATTTTAGTTACATAAAAATTGTTGTTTTACTAGCACTGGTAGTCTTTTTGTTTGCCTTTTCATCAGCAAGAAATTCATCCAGAAAAGTAAGTACACCTGAGATAAAATTTATAGGGGAAGACAATTTGTTTATAACCCATGAGACTGTTAGTAAATTGTTAATACAAAATCAACAAAGTGTTACGAACAAGCCTAAAGAAATTATAGATTTGAACGGCTTGGAAAATGCCCTAACATCCAATCCTTTGATTAAAGAAGCTCAGGTGTTTATCGATGTTGACGGCAAAATTACAGCAGAGATTGAACAAAGAAAGCCTATAGCAAGAGTCAGTACAAATGCGTCTTTTTACATTGATGATACGGGATCTTATATGCCTTTATCGTCAAATTATACAGCTAGAGTACCACTTATAACGGGAACAGTTTATAAAAATGAATTGGAAAATATTTTCACTATTGCTAAAAAAGTCCAACAGGATGATTTTTTAAAAAAGCATGTTATAGAGATACATCAAAACGAAAATAAAGCTATTGATTTAAAATTCAGATTGAACGATTTTACAATTCATTTGGGATCATTAAAATCATTAGATAAAAAAATAAATAATCTCAAAGCCTTTTACCAAAAAGCAATGAGAGACAAAACACTGGAAAGTTATAGCATAGTGAATTTAAAGTTTGACAACCAAGTAATTTGCACCAAAAAGTAAGTCATGGAAAATAGTAAAATTTCAGTAGGACTAGATATCGGAACCACAAAAATCGTGGCCATGATTGGTCGAAAGAATGAATATGGCAAAGCCGAAATTTTAGGAATAGGTAAATCTAAAAGCTTAGGAGTGCATAGAGGTGTGGTCAATAACATTACTCAAACCATTCAATCTATCCAGCAAGCAGTTCAACAAGCTGAAACAGAAGCTGGAATTAAAATTGAAGAAGTGACCGTTGGAATTGCTGGACAACACATTAGAAGCCTTCAACACAGTGATTACATTACTCGTGCAAATTCTGAATTGGTAATTGACGAAGAAGATATCGATAGGTTAATTAATCAAGTCCACAAGTTAGTCATGTTGCCAGGTGAAGAAATCATTCATGTGCTGCCACAAGAATATAAAGTGGACGGTCAAGCAGAAATTAAAGAGCCTATTGGAATGTATGGAGGAAGGCTTGAAGCCAATTTTCATGTCGTAGTAGGTCAAGTATCATCCATTAGAAATATTGGGCGTTGTGTTAAAAGTTCGGGATTAGAATTGGAAGGCATTACTCTTGAACCATTGGCATCAGCAAATGCGGTTTTGAGTCAAGAAGAAAAAGAAGCAGGGGTTGCATTAATTGATATTGGAGGTGGTACTACAGATTTAGCGGTATTTAAAGATGGCATTATTCGTCATACAGCGGTCATTCCTTTTGGAGGTAATGTAATAACTGAAGACATAAAAGAAGGTTGTTCCATCATTGAAAAACAAGCAGAACTTTTAAAGATAAAATTTGGTTCAGCATGGCCGGGAGAAAACAAGGATAATGAAATTGTTTCNATACCTGGTTTAAGAGGTAGAGAGCCAAAAGAGATTACATTAAAAAACCTTTCAAAAATTATTCATGCGCGTGTAGTTGAAATCATCGAACAGGTTTACGTAGAGATTAAAAATTACGGTCATGAAGAACAAAAAAAGAAACTTATTGCAGGTATTGTTTTAACTGGAGGTGGAAGCCAATTAAAACATTTAAAACAATTGGTGGAATATATTACAGGAATGGATACCAGAATAGGATATCCAAACGAACATCTTGCAGGAGATAGTGACGAAGAAGTGGCAAGCCCTCTATATGCTACTGCTGTTGGTCTTGTGATGGATGGATTAAGAAGGCAAGAAAAAAGACGTATTGAAAAAGAAAAAGAAGCTTTAGAACAAGAAACAAAAAACATCTTAGAAAAACAGTCACAAACAAATGTCATAGTGGAACAGCCAAAAAAAGAGCGTAAATCATTTTTGGATAAATTGACTGAACGAGTGAAAGATTTTTTAGATAACGCAGAATAAAAATTAATTATAATCCAGTAAAAGAACTAAATATATGAGCAACAAAATTGATTTAGGGAGTATAGCATTCGATTTGCCAAAAAACCAATCAAACGTTATAAAAGTGATTGGAGTTGGAGGCGGAGGAAGCAATGCTATTAACCACATGTTTCAACAAGGAATTAAAGGTGTTGATTTTGTGATATGCAATACCGATGCCCAAGCACTACAAAATAGTGGTGTTCCAAATAAGATCCAATTAGGAGTAAACTTAACCGAAGGTTTGGGTGCAGGAGCAAATCCAGATGTAGGTGAGCAAGCTGCACTAGAAAGTTTAGAAGACATTCGTAGGATGTTAGATAGCAATACCAAAATGGTATTTATTACTGCAGGAATGGGTGGAGGCACGGGTACTGGCGCGGCTCCAATCATTGCTAAAATGGCTAGAGAACTAGATATACTTACCGTTGGGATTGTAACTATGCCTTTTCAGTTTGAAGGAAAAACAAGAAATGAACAAGCCCTAAAAGGGATTGAAAACCTTCGTGGTCACGTAGACTCTTTAGTAGTTATCAATAATAACAAACTTCGAGAAGTTTATGGTAATTTGGGGTTTAAAGCAGGTTTCTCTAAAGCTGATGAAGTATTATCGACAGCTTCTAGAGGTATTGCAGAAGTCATAACACACCACTATACCCAAAATATAGATTTACGTGATGCCAAAACGGTGTTGAGCAAAAGTGGTACAGCTATCATGGGATCTGCTACAGCTGCTGGAAAATCTAGGGCTCAAGAAGCTATCATGAAAGCATTGGACTCACCACTTCTTAANGANAATAAAATCACAGGTGCCAAAAACGTATTGTTGCTTATCGTTTCTGGTTCCCATGAAATTACTATAGATGAAATTGGTGAAATCAATGACCATATTCAAAATGAAGCGGGACATGGCGCAAATATTATTATGGGAGTTGGAGAAGATGAGTCTCTTCAAGAATCTATTTCTGTAACAATTATCGCTACAGGGTTTAATATTGATCAACAACATGAAATTTCTAACACAGAAGTTAAAAAAGTAGTCCATGCTTTAGAAGACGACAGAAACGAGGACATTAAAACTAAAGATAGAGAGCCTGCGATAATTACTCCAGACATCATTCTTGAGAAAAAGGAAATAAATGAACCAGAAGTAGTAAAACACACTTTGGAATTTGAAGAAGTAGAAGCGGACATACATTCAAAATTAATTTCTACAACTGAATTCATTAGGAACATTAATGTTGTATATGATGAAGTTTTGGATTACAAAACTCTTGAAGAAGAAGATTTTGTTATTACACCAGTAAAGCAAGATAAGGTTGAAGATATTAAAGTTAACGATTATGAAGAAGAACAAATTACGTTGACATTTGATTTGCCAATTCCGGATCTTAAAACTCAAAAGGATAAAGAAAATAAGATTTTGTTCGAATTGGATGAAGAAGTTAAGGATTTGAAAGTAAAAGATTATGTAGAAATTATTCCTGTAACTGAAGCTAGCGAAACTGGCGAAACACGTTATGCATTAGATGATTTTATGAGCTTTGAATCTTCAATGAACAAAACAAAAACAAAAGAAATTGAGGTAGAAGAAGAAATCGTTTTTGAAAGAAAGGTAATTGAATCAAAAGTAAGTGAGCCAATTGCAAAAGAAGACATCGATCCAGTTAATAGCCCGATTTCAGAGATTCTTAAAGAAAGAGCAGACGAAAGACGACGCAAAATGAAAGATTTTAATTATAAATTCAATAATTCAAAAATCGATGAAATTGAAAGAGAGCCGGCATATAAAAGACAAGGCGTTAATTTAGAAGAAACACATCATTCTTCTGAAAACACAATTTCAAGATTGTCAATTGGAACTGATGATAATGATGATGTTAAATTAAGGTCCAATAATTCATTTCTCCACGATAATGTAGATTAAAGCAATTTAATTTAGTGTTTTTTAAAATGGATTAAGCCCGAAAAGTTTCAACAATAACTTTTCGGGTTTCTTTTTGGTTGATTTTTACTTATAATAAAATATAGAATCAAAATACCATTGCCGCTACTAAAGACTTTTCTTATCTTCGCACTTTATTACAATAATTGAGAAAATGAGTTTACAAGAAGAGATAATGAATGCTTTGAAAGCAGCGATGAAGGATAAAGATCAAACCGCTTTAGCTGCATTGCGTGCAGTCAAATCAGAAATATTATTGGCGCAAACCGAAACAGGTTCTAAAGAAGAATTAACAAAAGATAAAGAGATAAAAATCCTATCTAAACTTGTAAAGCAACGTAAAGATAGTGCGGCGATATTTGCACAACAAAACAGAAATGATTTAGCCGAACCCGAATTGGCACAAGCAGAAATCATCAGTCAATTTTTACCTGTTCAGTTAAGTGAAACTGAAATTGAAAAAGTTGTTATGGATACTATTTCAAAAACCGGAGCTGTAGGTATGAAAGATATGGGAAAAGTTATGGGTATTGTAAGCCAAAAATTGGCAGGTAAAGCCGATGGAAAAACAATTTCCAATATTGTAAAAGCAAAATTGTCTTAAATTAATAGGGCCTTGTAGCTCAATTGAATAGAGCACTGGATTTCGGCTCCAGCGGTTGGGGGTTTGAATCCCTTCAGGGTCACGAATAAATAAAAACCTTAAACGTTAAATCAAGCTTGCTTGAATTTATAAGTTTGGGGTTTTTATTTTAAAAGCGGAGCTTTGAGGGAACAACCAACGTAGTGCAGTTAATCCCAATTTTAAAAGCGGAGCTTTGAGGGAACAAGAGCAAAGCGATTAATCCCGTTTTCAATAAAGAGTTTTTGGGATCAAGATCGAAATGATTAACTTTTAAATAAATCTGCTTACTTTTTTTTGTATATTTGAGCTCTCTCAAGTATAAAATTCCCTCACAATGTTTTTTTATCTCTAACGTTTATTGTGATGTGAAATCTATGTTTTTAGTCGAACAACTTACTACAGGAAGCAAAATTATACTTGGTATTTTCATTATATTTTTATTGATAATGCTCTTGTACTTTGCGTTGAGAATGGTCGAACTTAGCTATGTTATGCGAAAAAAGAAACCATTTTATATTCACACTAATATTTTATTAAGACGGTTAGATGATAATAAAAAATCTGTTTTATTTAATCAGTTTAAATTTTATAACAAGTTAGAGCCTAAGCATCAGCGTATTTTTGAGCATCGTGTGGCCTCATTTATTAAGGACAAATACTTTATAGGAAGAGAAGGGTTGGAGGTTACTGAAGAAATGAAAGTTCTAATTTCTGCTACAGCAGTGATGTTGACTTTTGGATTTCGGGATTTTTATATTGGTTTGCTGAATCGTATTTTTATTTATCCTAACGAATTTTATTCACTTGCAAGAGAAGAATATCATAAAGGGGAGTTTAACCCGAAATTGAAGACTTTGGTGCTGTCATGGAAAGATTTTAGAAAAGGTTTTGAAAATTATCATGATAATATCAATCTTGGAATTCACGAGTTTGCTCATGCCATACATTTAAATAGTATTAAAGAGCGCGATATTAGTTCAACCATTTTTTCTGATTCATTTAAAGAGCTTACCGATTTGCTTTCTAACAAAGAGCAGTTAAGAAAAGCGTTGATTACATCAAAATATTTTAGGGAATATGCCTATACAAATCAATTTGAATTTCTGGCAGTCGTTATCGAAACCTTTATTGAATCTCCAGATGAACTCAAATCACAATTTCCAGAGGTTTATGATAAAACCAAGCAAATGCTGAATTTTGATTTTGCAGGATATTAGTAAACCTTCATGATTTTTATCATATTTTATCGAACTTTTCATTCTTATTTTTAAATATAAATTAAAAAGCTTGGTAATATGATAAGGAAAGCACCTGTTACGACTATAATGACTGAAAATGTGATTACATTGAAGAAGAGTGATAGTTTAGAAACAGCTGAAAAATTATTTAAAAAACATCATATAAGGCACATTCCAGTGGTTCGTGGAGATGTTATTATAGGAATGTTAAGTTATACCGATTTGCTTCGAATAAGTTTTGCCGATTCAGTTTATGATGATGATGATCATGTTGATAGTATTGTATATAACATGTTTAGCATAGAGCAAGTTATGGCCAAAAAGATTGTAAGTGTAAGTCCGTCAAATTCGATTAAGGAAGTAGCTGAAATTTTAGCTAGAAGTGAATTTCATGCTTTACCAGTTGTAGATAAAAATATTTTAGTTGGCATTGTAACCACAACAGACTTAATCAATTATTTGCTAAAACAATTTTAAGAGTTTGCCAATTGTTTTAGATCCTTTATGGTGTCTAAAGGATTATTGCTTTTAAAAACATAGCTTCCAGCAACCAAAACATCTGCTCCAACTGCAACTAATTGTACAACATTTTTATTAGTTACTCCACCATCAATTTCAATAAGAGTTTTTGCCTGTTTTCTATTTATTAGGTCTTTTAATTGGGTAATTTTATTATAAGTATTTTCAATAAAACTTTGACCACCAAATCCTGGATTGACACTCATCATACAAACTAAATCAATATCATTTATAGTGTCTTCCAATACATTTATATTAGTGTGAGGATTCAAGGCGACACCCGCTTTCATGCCTTCGGCCTTAATGGCTTGTAAAGTTCTGTGAAGGTGTGTACATGCTTCGTAATGAACAGTTAGGATATTGCTTCCCAGTTCGGCAAAAGTTTTTATATATCTATCGGGATCAACAATCATTAAATGCACATCAATGGTTTTTTTTGCATGCTTTGAAATAGCTTTTAGAACGGGCATTCCAAAAGAAATATTGGGTACAAATACACCATCCATTATGTCAATATGAAACCAATCGGCCTCACTTTTGTTAACCATTTCTATATCGCGTTGGAGATTGGCAAAATCTGCTGCCAATATTGAAGGTGCTATTAATTTGGAACTCATCTAGATTTAATTTGTTTTGCAAATATAAAGAAAATATGTCCATTGCCTTTTATGAAAGATTTACGAAATGGATATAAAAAATGAACCCAGAGTAATCAGCTCTGGGTTCTTTCATCAATCAAAAAACGAACAGTTATGTGTAACTGTTTGTTAGGGTTATTAAGTCGTAAAAAACTTACGAAACTTAAAATATATTTAATATTTTTCTACTAAACTATGCGTCCAATATAGTGAAATAATCACAATTTTTATAATTGAACTTAATCAAATATTTTTATCAAGCTATAAAGCGAAACTATCCTAAATACGTTTTTAGGATTTTACTTCTAGAAGTATGTTTTAAACGTCTTATAGCTTTTTCTTTAATTTGACGTACACGCTCACGAGTTAAATCAAAAGTTTCACCGATTTCCTCTAGAGTCATAGGATGTTGATTTCCCAAACCAAAGTATAAACGAATCACATCAGCTTCACGAGGAGTTAAAGTCTCTAAAGCTCTTTCAATTTCAGTTCGTAAAGATTCATGCAGTAAATCTCTATCTGGATTTGGAGATTC
>BS_KBA_SWE02_21mDRAFT_10000383_pt1 | contig 16439 bp, 14 predicted proteins | sample BalSeasSWE02_21m_FD_9196 | JGI IMG/M metagenome (IMG submission 9196)
CACTCCCAACACCTCATAATTATCAAAATGAGTCCGCGCAGTGAGGTCAATCTCAATCGCTAAATCAGGAGGTGGATCCACCGTTAAGTCGATGCGACTTTTACCACGGATGAGCGCTTCATGTTGAATATAAAAACATTCATCGGGTTCTACTCCTCGAATCATGTTGGCGTTTTTGAAAGTAGTGGAGCCAAGCGCAATAAAGTCAATCCTCTGCTCTTCCAGTAAAATTTCCACTAAATTTCCAATAATCCGCTTATCAAACTCATGCTCTGGTAACGGTACCATAACTTCTAACATCCCTTTGCTGTAAGATAGCCGCGCGGCCCGACTTTCTGCCAATTCCTCTAGCAAAGTTTCAAAAGTGTGCCAACTGACATCTTGCAACAAGATTTGCTGGCCGGGTGCAACAACTAATTGATTGAATTGAAATAACATTTTTTACATCCTCCCCTGAGAAGTTTCGAGAATTCGCTTGATTCATTCGCCGTGAGCAGCGCGTCAACGTTACGAGAAAGGGACGCTTGAGTTATCATTCTGAAAATTCTAAAATTCTGAAAATTCTGATTCTGACCATATGGCGTAAGATGAGGTTGAGGTCTAATCTTTCTGTTTCTTCACAAATGCCATTAACCGTTGTCGGCTTTTCCGTTGTCGGTCGGTCAATTCATTGTGCTTACCTGCATACGGATTCTCGCCTTGACGAAATTCTAACTTAATTGGCGTGCCCACTAACTCAAATCGCTGACGAAACACATTGATTAAATAACGTTGATAAGATTCTGGTAACCCGTGTACTTGATTACCATGAATTATCAATAACGGCGGATGATGTCCTCCTTGATGAATATATCGCAATTTCACCCGTCGCCCATGCACTAACGGTGGCTGATGCGCCGCGACGGCTTGTAACAGGATTTCATTTAAATTGGCGGTACCCAGTGAGCGATGCGCCGAGTCCCAAGCACGCTTAACCGCACCTAGTAAATTTCCCACACCAGTGCCATGCAGTGCCGAAATAAAATGAATTTCGGCAAAATCGATAAAATGCAATTTTCTACTTAAATGATAACGAACCTCTTCCCGGTTTTTCTCAGTTAACCCATCCCATTTATTGAGCGCAATCACTACACCTCTACCACTGTCTAAGACCATTCCTAACAAATTAGCATCTTGGTCGGTCATCCCTTCGCTGGCATCTAATAACACAATGACTATTTGCGCTGAATCAATGGCTTGCAAAGCTTTAATCACGCAAAACTTTTCTAATCCGTCAAACACCTTCGCCCGTCTCCTAATACCAGCCGTGTCGATTAAAGTGTATAACTGACCATTTCGCTCAAACGGAATTTCAATACTATCACGAGTGGTCCCAGGCTGGTCCAAGACAATCATTCGTTCATATCCTAATAACTGATTGACTAAAGTTGATTTTCCCACATTAGGTCGACCAATGATCGCAACTTTAATTCTCGATTCAGAATCAATATTTTCATTAAGTTCAGTGGGTTCAGTAAGTTCGGTGGCAATCAGGGGGGCTAATACTTGCTGCATTAAGTCTTTTAGTCCTTGCTGGTGAGCGGCGGAAATCGCATAAACCTCTTTCCAACCCAACCGATGAAACTCGGCGCAGACTAATTCTGACTGCAATCCTTCGGCTTTATTGACCACTACTGACAATGGCTTATTAAACTGTCGTAATTGCCGGGCAATAATTTCATCTTCGGCGGTTAACCCCACCCGACCATCGACCAGCAATAACAAACTATCCGCTGTTTCAATCGCCGCTAACACCTGTTGCGTAATCTTTTCAATGATCAGATTATCCTCACTGCTTAAACCACCCGTATCGATTACCCAGTATTCATGTTCTCCCACTACACCTTTACCCAGTTTACGATCACGAGTAGCCCCTGGTTGGTCTATCACTAACGCATCCCGAGTTTTGGTTAGCGCATTAAATAAAGTCGACTTGCCCACATTAGGCCGGCCTAAAATAGCGATGGTTGGAAGCATATTTGTTTAACTCAGTCCTCAGTTATTGATGGTAATAAAGTAGGGTGCGTCCCACGCACCATTCATGCACGATTTTCGCCATCGAATGGTGCGTGGGACGCACCCTACTAAAACTTGTCACTTTAATAGTTTATTATAATCTGGATTAACCCATACTGTCAATCCCTAGCGTTTTTAAATTACGCTTGACTTATCTATGGTGTTGTAATAAATTTAGCCATTTTATGAGATACCTCCAAATCAGTGGTTCTTTGTTAATCAATGAGTTATAACTATAATCAAGGCGCGAAAATATTTCGAAATATAGGGCCAATGACACTGGTCCTGGTAGCCGGATTCCAAAAATTATCAACGTTTTTCCAAAACTTTTAACCAAATAGCAAATACCAATTAACTAAAATTATGTCAGTGACTAAAATCTTCCTAGTGCGTCACGGCGAAACGGAATGGAACTTAGCCGGCAAAATGCAAGGACATCTCGACAGCCCGCTTACTGCTACCGGCCAAGCACAGGCACAAGCGGTGGCCAAACGTTTGCAACATTATTCATTCGCCGCCATTTATAGCAGTGACTTAACACGAGCTTATCAAACCGCACGGTGTATTGCCGAAAAACAATCAGGTCAATCCGTGCTCACTGATTCACGGTTACGCGAAAGAGGTTTGGGCATTTTTCAAGGTGTCGCCAAAGACCAGTTACCCCTTAAATTTCCCCAAGAGTTTGCTTTATATCAAACCCAGGAAATAGATTATGTCGTACCTGAAGGAGAAAGTGTGCGTCAATTTCGGCAACGTTGTCTAACGGGTTTAGCAGAAATTGCACAACAATATTCAGGGAAATCGATTTTAGTGGTCACTCATGGTGGAGTCCTCGTTAGTTTGTTCAAACATACTCTGGGATTAGCACCAAACGCACCTCGACACTTTGAAATATTAAACACTAGCTTAAATGTGTTTTCTTACCATGATAACTATTGGCGGCTAGAAACCTGGGGCGATTTGAGCCATTTAGAGCAGTTACAGGCTTTAGATGACTTTTGATTAGTTATTGTAATGACTACAATTTTTATAAAATAGTTGACTTTTGGCGATTAAGGTACTATCTTATAGACTTTACTATTTAAGGATATATCATGCGCCCAAGTGGTCGACAACTGAATGAATTACGTACCGTTAGACTTACTCGTCATTATACCAAACATGCGGAAGGTTCCATTTTAGCCGAATTTGGACAAACTAAAGTGATTTGTACCGCCAGTGTGGAAGAACGAGTACCGCGTTTTCTCAAAGATAAATCTAGTCCACCAAGTGGCTGGGTCACGGCCGAATATGGCATGTTACCACGTTCTACCCGTGCGCGAATGCCACGCGAAGCCAGTAGTGGTAGGCAGGGTGGGCGGACTTTAGAAATTCAACGTTTAATTGGTCGCTCGTTGCGAGCAGCGGTGGATTTACATGCTCTGGGAGAACGCACTGTCACTTTAGATTGTGATGTAATTCAAGCCGATGGCGGGACCCGCACGGCTGCTATCACCGGCAGTTATGTGGCGTTGGTGGATGCCATACGTTATTTACAAAAACATAATCTGATCAAAACCAATCCGATTCATGGCACGGTGGCCGCAGTCTCCGTCGGTATTTACCAAGGGGTTCCCGTGTTAGATTTGGACTACGCGGAAGATTCTGAAGCTGAAACCGATATGAATGTGGTGATGAATGAAGCCGGTGGTTTTATTGAAATTCAAGGCACCGCGGAAGGTCATGCGTTCCGCTTGGAGGAGTTAAATTCAATGTTGGCACTAGCCAAGGAGGGAATCCAACAATTAATTGAAAAACAACGCGAAGTATTAAATAAAAGCAGTCAATTTTAGAGAGTTGAATTAGATTTGACAACTTTTTTAAAGTTGTCAAATCTAGTTATTATTAAACAAACCATTATGTCTGCCATTGCACAATCTTTAATCAACGTTAGACAGCGCATAATCAAAGCCGCCCTGCAATATTCTCGCACCCCAGACAGTATTCAGCTACTGGTCGTCAGTAAAACGCGGCCAGTAGATGACTTGTTGCAAGCGATAGCAGGTGGACAAATACGCTTTGGGGAAAATTATGTGCAAGAGGCTCTCCCCAAAATTCAAGCCTTACAAGCGTACCAGCAACTAGAATGGCATTTTACCGGGCCGCTACAAAGCAATAAAACGCGCTTGATTGCCGAAAATTTTCACTGGGTGCATTCACTCGATTCACTGAAACTGGCCCAACGTTTAAACGACCAACGACCTACTGAGTTGACACCATTAAACGTTTGTCTGCAAGTCAATGTGAGTGAGGAGCCGCAAAAAGCGGGTATTTTGGTGGAAGAGATACCAGCATTGGCTCAGGCTGTTGTAAACCTGCCACGTTTGCAACTACGCGGGTTAATGACGTTACCGGCCCCAAGTGAAAACTTTGAACAGCAACGCTTACCATTTCGGATCTTGTTTCAAGCCTACCGTCAGTTACAAGCGGCTGGTTTTAAACTAGATACCCTGTCTATGGGAATGACTGATGATATGGAAGCTGCGATTGCTGAAGGCGCCACGATGGTACGGATCGGTACCGCCATTTTTGGTGTACGCCGATAAAGTTAAACTATTTAGAATTTCACTTTACGTACAACCACCCCCAACCCCTCCTTGGTAAGGAGGGGAGTAGCATCACTAAAATCGCAGGGGATATTCCCCGCCTCAGTAAGGAGGGGAGTACGTACTACCGGCACGCCAGGATACCCCCCCTCCTTACCAAGGAGGGGTTGGGGGTGGTGGTGCGTAAGGTGAGTTAGAATATTAGATTTGACAACTTAGATTTGACCACTTTAAAAAAGTTGTCAAATCTGGTCACCAATCTTTCCATTTATTATTAGAGGATATACCAGATGGAGTTTTTAATTCAAAACGCTTGGGCACAAACCACGGCTACGGGGGACAGTTTAACCAGTCTAATCCCCTTAGTCATTTTATTTGTCGTCTTCTACTTTCTCCTCATTCGACCACAAACGAAACGAGTCAAGGAACATAAAAAGATGGTAGAGTCTCTAGCCAAAGGTGATGAAATTGTCACCACTGGCGGATTATTAGGGAAAATTATCAATCTGGGCGAAAATTTTGTCGCCATCGAAGTCGCGCCTAATATTGAAGTCAAGGTGCAACGTTATCAAGTGGCCGCAGTTATGCCCAAAGGGACTATGAAAAATACTTTGTAATTCAATTACAGTGACTTTAAAGGAGCACACAGACATTTTTATGAATCACTATTCACTTCCGAAGTATCTACTGATTATTTCCATCATTGTGGTTTGTGCCTTCTATGCACTTCCCAATTTATTTGGCGAAGACCCCGCCGTACAAATTTCGCCACCTTATGCCAGAGACATAAAACTAACTCCGGCCGTGCAAGAGAAAGCCTTGGCCACTTTAAAAGAGGCCAATATCACTCCGTTGCGGACCGAAATGGACGCGAATGCTAAACAATTACTGTTGCGGTTTACTGACATCGATACTCAACTCAAAGCGTATTCTTTGCTCAAGGATGCGTTAAAAGAATATGTGGTGGCCCAAAATCTAGCTTCCGCTACTCCAGCTTGGCTCACCGCCATCGGGGCCCAACCGATGTATCTGGGTTTGGATCTGCGCGGTGGAGTCCATTTTTTAATGCAAGTAGATATGCCAACCGCGATTCAACAGGATGAAGAACAATATATTGACGAATTTCGCACCTTATTTCGTAATGAAAAATTACGTTACAAAGGTCTAAACCGTGTAGTAGAAACTGGCCTCAGTGGGATTGAAATTTCCTTTGCGGAAATGGCGGTGCGGGAGCAAGCCAAGAAACTGATAGCCAAGCAATATGGTGCTGAATTGTTGTTAGTGGATAAAGATAAAGTAGATGAATATATTTTGCGCTTAACTTTTTCCGAAATGGCGTTGCGGGAGAAAAAGAAAGGTGCGGTGGAGCAAAACATTACTACTTTAAATAATCGTATCAATGAATTAGGGGTCGCCGAGCCAGTTATTCAACAACAAGGTGATGACCGTATTGTGGTGCAATTACCAGGGGTGCAAGATACTGCTCGTGCCAAAGAAATTTTAGGAGCCACGGCCACTTTGGAATTTCGCTTAACCGAAGGCGATTATCAACAATGGGCGGAAGCTGAGAAAACTGGACGAGCGCCAGTCAATGCCCGTTTATATCATCGACGCGATGGTAACCCTGTATTACTCAAACGTAGCGTTATTGTAACCGGTGACCAAATTAGTAATGCGGTGGCAACGACGGATCAACGCACCGGAGAGCCAGTTACCGCAGTCTCGCTTAATAACAAAGGGGCTAAACGCATGGATGACGCTACCAAAGCCAATGTGGGTAAACCAATGGCTGTCGTGTTTATTGAATACAAAGTGGAGACGAAAACAGTTAATGGTAAGTCAGTGACTGAGCGTCATAAAATTGAGGAAGTGATTAATGTCGCCACTATTCAAGAACGGTTTAGCAGTCGTTTCCAAATCACGGGATTAGGCGCGAATGAAGCACGTAATTTAGCCTTACTCTTACGTGCTGGAGCTTTGAAAGCACCGATGGAAGTAGTCGAAGAACGTACCGTCGGTCCCAGCTTAGGCAAGGAAAATATTCGGCTAGGTTTCATTTCCAGTGTATTTGGTTTTCTGGGAGTCATTCTTATTATGTGGCTACGTTATAGCACTTTTGGCTTAGTAGCTAATTTTGCACTCTTGATGAACGTGATTATATTAATCGCACTCATGTCAATGTTGCAAGCCACCTTAACTTTACCTGGGATTGCTGGGATTGCACTCACCTTGGGCATGGCCGTCGATGCGAATGTGTTAATTTACGAACGGATGCGCGAAGAAGTGGTTAATGGCAATAGTCCTCAAGCCAGTATTTATGCGGGGTTTGAAAAGGCCTTTATCACCATTTTTGATTCTAATTTGACCACTTTACTGGCCGCGGTGATGTTATTTAGTTTCGGCTCAGGACCAGTAAGAGGTTTTGCGGTAACCTTGTCACTGGGAATTATAACTTCCATGTTTACCGCGATTTGGGTTAGCCGGGCCGTGATTAATTTCTTCTATGGCGACAAGAAGTTGGCACACTTACCGGTGTAAATAAATATTCGTGGTATTATTTTAAATTTGACAACTTAGATTTGACCACTTTTTGAAAGTTGTCAAATCTGCTTCGGTTTTAGATTTGACAACTTTTCGAAAGTTGTCAAATCTGCATTGGCTTTAGATTTGACAACTTTTAGATTTGACCACTTTTTGAAAGTTGTCAAATCTGCCTCAGTTTTAGATTTGACAACTTTTTGAAAGTTGTCAAATCTGGATCGGCTTTAACCACTTAGATTTGACAACTTTTTGAAAGTTGTCAAATCTGGATCGATTTTAAATTTAAATTTGGGAGACATTAACAGATGATTCGATTTACCCTTCTCAGTAGATTTGACTACAAATACGATTTTCTAAGTCGTCGCCATACCTTGGCGGTGGTTTCGATTATTTTGTGGATTATTAGTATAGTTGCTCTGGCCACTCAAGGTTTAACCTTAGGTCTTGACTTCACCGGCGGTACGCTCATTGAATTACGTTATAAGCAACCCGTAGAATTGCAAGAAATTCGGACTGCTTTACACCAAAATGGCTTTTCTGATGCCGTCGTACAACACTTTGGCTCGAGTGACGAGGTCCTGATTCGCTTAGGACAACATGAAACGACCAAAGATAATCCGCTCAGTACCCAGATTTTAAAAATTCTCCAACCAGGCGGTAAAGAAGTAGAAATGCGGCGAATCGAATTTGTCGGCCCTCAAGTAGGTAGAGAATTGGTCGAAGGCGGATTATTGGCTCTGCTTTATACCAACATCGGAATCTTAATTTATGTTGCCATCCGTTTTGAATGGCGACTGGCACTCGGTGCGGTATTGGCATTGCTACATGACCCTATTCTCATTTTAGGCATATTTGCATTATTTCACCTGGAATTTGATTTAACTGTATTGGCCGCTATTTTAGCCGTTATTGGTTACTCGATTAATGATACCATCGTGATTTTTGACCGAATCCGAGAAAACTTTCTCAAATTGCGAAAACAGCCAACAATTGAAGTGATGAATATTTCTATCAATCAAACGTTAAGCCGGACGGTGATGACTTCTCTGACTACTCTTTTTGTGGTCGTATTGCTATTCTTTTTTGGCGGACAGTTAATACACAACTTTGCGCTGGTCTTAATGATTGGTATTGCCGTTGGTACTTACTCCTCCATTTATGTGGCCAGTGCCTTGGCTTTATTTTTAGGAATCAGTCGTAATGATTTATTACCGGTTCAAAAAGAAGGTGCCGAAGTGGTTAAAAAGAATATTACGTCATAACCAATATTGTTACAATCGGGTAATGATGAAACGGGTGGTCCCTCCAAATTAATGGAGGTCTTAACATTCAATGAGTTACCAAGATTCAAAGTTTCCTAAACCTTCGAGGTTTAGGAAACTTAACACCTAGCCAGGCTAGTGATGAAACGGNTGGTCCCTCCAAATTAATGGAGGTCTTAACATTCAATGAGTTACCAAGATTCAAAGTTTCCTAAACCTTNGAGGTTTAGGAAACTTAGCACCCGCCAGGNTAGTGATGAAACGGGTGGTCCCTCCAAATTAATGGAGGTCTTAACATTCAATGAGTTACCAAGATTCAAAGTTTCCTAAACCTTTGAGGTTTAGGAAACTTAGCACCTGCCAGGCTTAGGAGTCTTCGACCCGGCGGTAGCGGTAGGGTGTATCGGCGAAGCGTCATACACCACTGCGGTTAGTACGTACCTCCATTGGCTGGTAGGGGCTACCATGAAACGTGAGTGACATATTTCCCTCACCCCCCGGCTACTTTCCCAGAGGGAGAGGGGAGTAAGACGGAAAACACTGGTATTCTCCCTTTGGGAGAAGGGCGGGGTCTGAGGGCAAATCTCAGACCAACGTGCAAAATGACACTGTGCCAATTAACAACTGAAGGGAAAGATTTATGGAGAGTTTTAAATTCGGCCATGCCAGTGCTATTGAATGGCAACCAGCAGCGCAATCTTGTCTGGCCCAAGTGGGCGAATTAACCGAGCCAGCCAATTTAGGCTTTTTATATACTACCGACCTCTTTGCCGATAAATTGTCTGAAATTTTGAACTATTTCAAGCAAGAAACGGGGATTACTCACTGGGTGGGGACCGTAGGTATGGGAATTTGTAGCCTAGCCACCGAATATTTTGATACGCCGGCCATAGCGGTCATGTTAGGACATTTTCCAGAGCACTCGTTTCGAGTTTTTCATACGGTGCATCGGGGATTTAAAAGTTTCTCTCGTTCTCATCAAGCATGGTGTCATCAACAACAGCCATTATTTGGGATTGTGCATGGTGATCCACGTAATCCCCGGTTGCCAGAATTAATCTTAGAATTAAGTGAGCAATTAGAAGAAGGTTTTTTAGTGGGAGGACTGACCAGTTCTCGTGGCGACTGTTTTCAAATTGCCGATAATCTCACCGAAGGTGGATTATCCGGGGTACTGTTTTCTAATAAAATTCAAGTCGCTACACAGTTAACTCAAGGTTGTTCGATCATCGGTCCGCGTCATTACGTGACCGAATGTTTTCGTAATATCATGGTACGCATAGATAATCGGCCTGCGCTGGATGTCTTCAATGAGGAGATTGGTAAAAAATTAGCCAGTGATTTGGAGAAAGTAGCCGGTCAAATTTTTGCGGCGTTACCGGTGATTGGCTCCGATACTGGCGATTATGTCGTCAGAAATGTAGTCGGGATTGACCCCGACCGCAAACTGATTGCTATTGGTGATGCGGTAAAACCGGGAATGCCCATTCTCTTTGCTCGTCGCGACGCAAAAACCGCGCATGATGATTTGGTCAAGATGTTGACGCATCTAAAAAAACGCATTCATGGGCTACCTAAAGGCGGTGTGTATTATTCTTGTTTAGGTCGTGGTGAGAATTTATTTGGCCAAAATTCTCAAGAGTTGAAAACGATTCAACAGTTTTTAGGCGATTTTCCCTTAGTTGGTTTTTTTGCCAATGGCGAAATTTCGCATCAACGATTATACGGCTATACTGGGGTACTCAGTTTGTTTCTGTAACATTGACAGGGTTTCCTAAACCTGTAAACTCACCTTACACACGGTTAACTCAACCACCCCAACCTCTCCTTGCCAAGGCGGGGAATATTCTGGCGACTCCGGGGTGGTATGTACTCCCCTTCTTATCAAGGAGGGGTTAGGGGGCACTGCCATTAAGTTAAGCCGTGTTGGAGTCCAAATCTTCAGATTTGGCATTGGGGTTAGGGGGGCGTAAGGTGAATTGAAAAGTTTAGGAAACCGATAACTCCTTTGATAAGGATAATTTTAAACCTTGCCATTCCAATTGCCTGGTCACATATCATATGTCACGTATTATTGAATTTTCTATTTCTGAGTTAGCCGGTAAAAAGGAGATTTATTCGAAATCGCTTAATCCAGATGTTAATATATTTTTCGGTCTCAATGGGAGTGGAAAAACGTCATTACTGAAAATCTTGCATTCAGCCTTATTATCAGATACCGAGATTTTAAGACAGGTACCGTTTAAACAAGCTACGGTTAAAGCCTACTCGCATCAACCAAATAAAGAATTTACTTGTACCATTGAACAAATCGACGATGATAGGCTCAAAAAAGAAGATTTGAGTCTGGGTGAAATTTTAAACCTGACGGGTGATTTGTTACCTGACAATCTTCCTGACGAAGTGAGGATGTTTATTAGCCGACACCGCCGCGCTAAAGAACTGAAATGGACGGTGAAACCGCAGAAACCAAAGTGGCGGGGATTACGCCATGCCTACCTGCCCATTTCTCGCCTGTATCTCACTAAAATGACGAAAGTTTCAAGGTTAACCGAAGAACAACTGGATTTGCTGTTTGCACGCCAGGTACAGGAGTTATGGACACGCTATTCGATGGAAATTTTGAACACTATCCGCCAGGCTCAGGAAGCAGGACTGTCAAATGTTTTGAAAGCCATTCTTTCTCCGCCAGAGAATTTACCAGAAAAAACCTCTGAACAACAAAATATTGATGCCAACACTGCCTACCAGCAAGTTACTCGTTTTTTTGAAAGACAGAAAGCCGCCAATATTCTAGGCTCTTTTACGGAATTTGAGAACCGTTATAAAAATGAACCTCATATTAAAAGCATCGTTGGCGATATTGATGAGGTGGAAAGACGTATTGAACAGGCATTAAAGCCTCGTACTGACCTAGAAAATCTCATCCAACAAATGTTTACTGATAAAGTAGTTCATTTTGGAGACCAAGCGATCGATGTTAAAACTGCCGACGGTACCGAATTGGGATTACATACCCTTTCCTCTGGTGAAAAACAACTGTTGTTGTTATTGATAGAAACTTTTTTAGCCGGAGAAAGTTGTATTTTAATTGATGAACCAGAAATCTCTATGCACATAGACTGGCAACGAGAACTGGTGGAAGCGATGGCTCAACTTAATCCCAAAGCGCAGATTATTATTACTACGCATTCTCCTAGTATTATGGCAAATGTTGAGGATGAGAAGATTTTTCGGTTATGAGCAACAAACGACTTACCTATTCCACTCCAGAAGAATATCTTCGCGATATGCAACTGTCTTCGGTACCGATAATAGTTTTTGTAGAAGGGAAGAATTTCGATAAATATTTCTATGGAGCAATTTGCAAATTGGTTTTTACAGAAAAGTATGAAATTCGTCTAGCTGAAGAAATACCGCTTATCAATAACCAAGGAGTAACTAAGTTTGCGGGTGGGAAGCAGCCTTTAATTTCTTGGTTTGAGTACCTTAAGCGAAAATCTGCGTTAATCGCTAACTTCATGGATAAAAAGCAAGTTGTGGTTTTCTTTCGGGATAAAGATGTGGATGATTTGCTAGGGAAACTAATTATTTCACCTCATTTTATTTACACCAAGTATTACAACATAGAGAATCATATTTTTGTAGAGGGCGATTTAAACAAAGCCGCCGCCGTTATCGCTTCTCATGACCCTCAAGAAAAGATTATAGGTGATTGTACCCAATGACGGCAAGTAGTTGCTGAATATTGGAAAGGATGGGTGAAGTTATGCCTCTTTGCAGAAACAATAGGACTTGAGTGTGAGTGTAACTATAGCAATTTTCCTAGCAAAAACCAGCCATTATACAACAGGATTAAGGATGACATCTATTCTGCGTATGAACAAAGCGTTAAAAACAAATCACCACTAACGGCAGAGCAGTTTCAAGAAAGTTTTGAGTCTATCTCTAACAAAGTAGATGAATTATACGCTACTGGTGAACATGATATGGTTTTCAAGGGGAAATGGTATGCTGGTTTTCTTGAAGCCAAAATAGAAGAGGTCATCGGAGAAAAACTTACTGGTAAATCAGGCCACAAAAGTTATTTTCAAGCTATCATAAGTACGTTAGATTTTAACAGTGAATGGGCTGAACATTTTAAAAAACCTTTATTAAAGTTATTAGAGTTGTTCCGAAACCAATAGAGTATTATCTCCTCGTTCCCACGCGCCAGCGTGGGAATGCCGTCTGGACGCGCCAGCGTCCTTTCCCGCAACGCTGGCGCGTTGCCCACGGCAAGCCATGTTGGAGTCCAAATCTTCAGATTTGGACGAGACTGGTCAAGGTAAGACGGCGTTGCCAAATCTGAAGATTTGGACTCCAACGCTGTAACCTTGGCTTAACTTAACTTAATGGCAGTGGGGCCGGGGGTGAGGGAAAATACCGCCGAATTTCTGCTTCAGCCCCTACTATCGGTCATTACTTTTACCACACTACTGTTAATTAATTCAATACCATGAGGACCCTGTTGTGATAACAACCTATCTAAGTTTATTTGCGCTCATTCTGTTAATACTCATAACCACCGTCGCGGTCTTCCAAAACCTCTGGCGACATGCTTCTAAACTTAGAAATTACGCCATCAATTTTGCCATCTCCACGTTTACCATTTTAGTGCTACTGTTAATATTGGAAGTAAGTTTCTACACGGTCATGGTGCGCTCCGACAGTTTCAGTTTTACCCTCGCTAATCAACGTTGGTTTGAAATCTACTGGCATCCTATCAACCAATTAGGCTACCGTGATGTGGATTACCCAGAGGACACCTTAAAAAGTCATCAATTGATGATGGTGGTCGGCGATTCATTTATTGCCGGACAAGGCATTAAAAATTATCAAGACCGTCTCTCTAATCGCCTCCAAACCAAATTAGGTCAAGACTGGATAGTCTTAAATATTGCACAAGTGGGATGGAGCACCACGGAGGAATATCAGGCCATTATTTCACATCCAACGCCACCTACAGTCATTGTTTTAGCGTATTTCATTGACGATATTCGAGCCGCGGCTAATCGCAGTAAAGTCCCAGATAAATTTAGTTTTACCGAATTAGTTCAACCTCCTCCAAATAATCTATTTGGTTGGTTGATTAAACATTCCTATTTGGCCAATTTTTATTATTGGGAATGGTATCGTTACCACAATCGACAACCCGAAGATATTTATTGGCAACGGCTACGTTATTTTTATGGTGAGAGTGAGGCTTGGCAAGTGCATCAGCAGGAATTACGAACCTTGGTAAATTATACTCGGCAACATAATATCAAATTGTTACCGATCATTTTCCCTAACTTAATTTCGCCAGAGTTAAGTCGTCCCATTATTGACAAAGTATCTACCTTATTTCAAACTCTGGGCGTGCCGGCGCTGGACCTGAGTCCATATTTTCAGCATCATTCACCAGCCGAATTAGTCGTGAATAAAACGGATGCGCATCCTAATGAGCAAGTCAATGCCGCGGTGGCCGAGATAGTGTTGGCAGAGCTAACTAAACGTCACTTGATAGAACATGCTAAGGGTTTTTAAAATCCCTCGTTTCACTCTCATTGGTGTTGTACAAAGCTACGTTTTGAACTCCTGGAATTGCGAATGGATACTTTAATTATTCGGCCAAGCAGTGAGCAATTGAACCTCTTGCTGGAGTTAGCGCAACCACTTTCGCAAAAATTTCAGGCCCATCCCATCACTGTGGAGGAGGATGATTTAACCGCGATGGGATTGGCATTATGGCAAGCCTTAACGTTGGCATTAGACGGGTTACCACCAGCACGATTGTTGATTGAAGGAGATGAGCAAGTACAACGTTTACCGTGGGAATGTTTGTATCATCCACAACTGGGATTTTTGGCAAAACATCCCGAATATACCTTATCCAGGCGATTGCTTACTCCATCACCGATCTCATTATTGGGCGGTCGAGAACTATTCCCCAACACGGACCCCGTGCCACTAAAAATTTTGTTATTCACAGCTCATCCGGAAGATTTAACACCAGGAGCGTTAGCTCCAGAAATTGACCAATATTATGTACAATCAGCACTGAGGCCCTGGATTGAGACTGGCAAAATAAAATTAGCGGCACCCAATGATGGCCGGTTTACTACTTTTACCGAGTTATTGCATACTCAACCCTGGCACGTCGTCATTTGGTCAGGTCATAGTGTCAGATTTTCCAACTGTTTAAAATTTGGCCAATCGGCTTTAATTTTTGAAAATGAAGAGGGCCGCGGTGACTTTATTTCTGCGGACCAATTCGCTTTGGCCTTTAAAGAAACTGCGGTGTCGGCCGTGGTCATCGCCGCCTGTCAGTCAGAGACCTTATTGACCACCTTACTAAAGGCCGGTATTTCGCCAGTTGTTGGCATGAGAGAGCCTCTTCTCGACCGTGCCGGTAGTATTTTTCTTCAAGCATTTTGCGTTGCACTGGCACAACAGGCACCGATGGAGGTGGCGGTACAACGAGGCCGGCAAGCGATGGTAAACTTGTTACAGCACTATGAAGTGTGGTATTCTCTGTCAGGTCAACCGATTAGTGACCCTGGGATTGGACAGTGGAGTTTACCGGTATTGTTTACTGACCATGGCAACGACCTTGATAGATTTGCCAAAGCTCAAAAATTTGGTCAATCTGAATCCACGAGAGAGTTACCAAATTTGGCAAATCTAAGGACCAAAGAAATTTTAGTAGGTCGGCGACGAGAATTGCGCTATTTAGAACCAGCCTTACGCACAGGGACTATTCGACGATTGTTAATTCGTGGTGAAGCGGGTATTGGCAAAACTGCATTAGCTAAACACCTAATCACGCGGTTAACGGCACAGGAGAAATATCGAGTATTAAAATGCTCGGCGATAGAAAGTCAAACCACCAGTGAAAATCAAACGGATACCTTATCGATTTGTGAACAGATTCAGGGTGAGAATCAACCCCCAATCAGGTATCTCCTCTGGCTGGAAGATTGGAATGCCGATAATCACCATAGAATAGCTAAAATATTAGGATTATCGCCTACTGAGGGATACAGCGGTCATTTAAGAATCCTCGTAACTTCTCGTTACTCAGTGCCAGCAGAGTGGAATTTTTATGATTATTATTTAACTCGACCTTGCTATCAAGATTTTTTTCGTTATACTCAACAATTAGGCTTGCCGCATTCACCATTGCAAATTCGTTTAATCTACGAAGTGTTGAACGGTAATTTTCAGGGAGTACAATTACTACACAGTTTACCGGTATGCACCACCGGCATTGGTTTTAGAAAGCAATTAGCATTAGTGAAACGGTATTTACAAGCCTTATGAAAATAGTTAAAGTAGGGTGCGTCCCACGCACCAATTGGCAGTGAGCACCATACCGCCAATGGTGCGTAGGACGCACCCTACCAATTAATCACTCACCTTACGCACCACCACCCCCTCCTTGGTAAGGAGGGGAGTAGCATCACAGAAATCGCAGGGGATATTCCCCGCCTTAGCCAGGAGGAGCTAGGGGTGGTTGAGTTAACTATGCGTAAGGTGAGTTAATCAGACCGAGGACATTTCAATGATTCGTAGTATGACCGCGTTTGCGCGGCAAGAAGCGCAATTCAGTTGGGGGCAAGTATGTTGGGAATTACGCTCCGTCAACCATCGTTATTTAGATATTTCAATGCGCTTGCCAGAAGAGTTTCGTCGCTTGGAAACAGTGGTAAGAGAACGTTTGCAAGGTTCTCTAAAACGTGGTAAAATTGATAGTATTCTATACGTTCAACCTAATAAAAAAACCCCGTTGGCGCTTACTCATCTGAATTTAGAATTAGTACAACAATTACTACACAGTTTACCGGTATGCACCACCGGCATTGGTTTTAGAAAGCAATTAGCATTAGTGAAACGGTATTTACAAGCCTTATGAAAATAGTTAAAGTAGAGTGCGTCCCACGCACCAATTGGCAGTGAGCACCATACCGCCAGT